>Ga0209273_10000639_pt1 | contig 40381 bp, 35 predicted proteins | sample tdAd471_FD_187126 | JGI IMG/M metagenome (GOLD analysis project Ga0209273, IMG submission 187126) | Marine sediment microbial communities from the Atlantic coast under amendment with organic carbon and nitrate - tdAd47.1 (SPAdes)... | ecosystem: Environmental > Aquatic > Marine > Coastal >...
CTCTCCTGACACTTCCCGGTTTCAAACCAGTGGCTGAAACCAGGAAGGCTGGATATCCTCAACGGGATTAATGCCATTGATCGTGGCCGGGAAATATCCCAGTCCGCGCCGATGGCTTCCTGTTATTCCGGACGGGCAGAGAGCTCCGTCCGTCGCTTCTATTCCAGCAGGAATTCCAGATGGGCCTTGTTGAAGGGTTCCGGCTCTTCCCACTGTGGCCAGTGGGCGCTGTTTTCCAGCACTACCATGCGCGCATCAGGAATCATCTTCATGCCTTCCTCCGCCAGCTCCACCGGCTGACCGGGATTATGACGGGTCCATAGAACCAGCGTTGGGCACTGGATATCGCGCATCAGTTCCGGGTTAACCCAGCGCTGGCACCAGGCATCGTCAACCACGCCCCCCAGCACACTCATGGCGATTTTGCCCATGACCGGTGCCATGCCTTCCTGGGCATAAACCTGGTAACGCACATCGACCAGTTCATCGGTAATCGATTTTTCCGGTTCGGCCATCAGCCAGCCAAGCCGGGCGCGAACGGCGTCTTTGGTCAGTTGCCCGGCAGCCTTGCGGGAGCGTTCCAGCGCGTCGCTTAGTTCGGCGCGGCCTTTGGCATTCGGTGGCATCAGGATGCCCGTGTTCTGCACCAGTTTGATGACTTTTTCAGGGTATTTAATGGCCGTCCAGGAGGAAACCATGGCACCCAGGGATTCGCCGCTCAGGTAGACCGGTTCGCCACCAATGGCGTCGATGAACTTCACCAGATGGTCGACAAAATCGTCGATGGTGTAATCGCAGTCTGGGCGGTCGGTGTAGCCGTGACCCAGCATGTCGATGGAGTAGACGTGGAAGTGTTCCGCGTGTGCAGCGATATTGCGCATGTAGGCTTCGGCGTGGCCGCCGGTGCCGTGTAGAAAAATCAGTGCCGGGCCTGAGCCGGCCTCAATCACCCGCGTGCGAATGCCGCCGGCGTCGATATAGGTCTGGCGGTAGTCCACCCCCATTAAATCAACCCAGATACTGCTCATATAACCTCCTCTCCGTGATTGAACGGCTAGACGTTGAAGCGAAAGTGCACCACGTCACCGTCCACAAAGACGTACTCCTTGCCTTCCTGGCGCCATTTACCTGCTTCCTTGGGGCCCGCTTCCCCTTTATATTCAATGAAGTCTTCGTAGGCAATGACTTCTGCCTTGATGAAGCCCCGTTCAAAGTCAGTGTGGATGACGGCGGCGGCCTGCGGTGCCTTGCTGCCGGTGGTGATGGTCCAGGCGCGGACTTCTTTTTCGCCGGCCGTGAAATAGGTCTGCAGGCCCAGCAGTTCGTAGCCGGCACGGATTACCCGGTTGAGGCCCGGTTCATCAAGATTCATTTCGCCCAGAAATTCAGCTTTTTCGTCATCGTCAAGCTCAACAATTTCGCTCTCGATGGCGGCGCTCACCGCGACCAGTGGCGCCTTTTCTGCAGCGGCAATCGCAGCGACCTGATCGAGCAGGGGATTATCGCTAAAACCATCCTCAGCCACATTGGCAATGTACATCACCGGTTTAATCGTCAGCAGATGCAGTTCGTGAAGGGAGGCAATTTCTTCTTCGTCCAGATCCAGCGTGCGTGCGGGCAAAGCCTGATCAAGATGGGCTTTTAAACGCTCGAGCAGTTTTTCCCGCGCAATGGCGGCTTTGTCGCCGGTTCTGACCAGCTTGGTGGTCTGGTGGAGGTTTCGCTCGACCGCTTCCATGTCGGCCAGGGCCAGTTCGGTGTTGATGACCTCGATGTCCGCCGCTGGATCGACCTTGTTGGCTACGTGGGTAATGTCGTCGTCCTCGAAGCAGCGGACCACGTGAGCGATAGCCTGAGTTTCGCGGATGTTCGCCAGAAACTGATTACCCAGGCCTTCGCCTTTGGAAGCTCCGGCCACCAGTCCGGCAATATCGACAAATTCCATGACGGCGGGAATGGTCTTTTGCGGGACGGCGATTTCGGTGATCGCCTGCAGGCGGGGATCGGGTACTTCGACGATGCCAACATTGGGCTCGATGGTGCAAAAAGGGTAATTAGCTGCCTCGATACCCGACTGGGTGAGGGCGTTAAAAAGGGTCGATTTACCGACATTGGGCAGGCCAACGATGCCGCATTTAAAACCCATAACAAAGAACCTCTCTACTCGTTAATTTTGGGCTGGATCACTGTGCAGGTCATTCATGACCCGTTGAAACTCACCCGCCAGAAGTTGATCCAGATGCCCGACGGCCCGGTCGATAGCGTGGGTAATCGTGATCAGGTCTGTGGCTGCTGGTTTGCCAAGCACGTAGTTCAGAACCTGCGCTCCGGAGCCTGGGTGGCCGATGCCGATTCGCAGTCGGTGAAAATCGGGACTGCCGAGCTTGCTGATTAAATCCCGCAGACCGTTATGACCACCATGGCCACCGCCACTTTTTAGCCGCACGGTTCCAGGAGGGAGGTCCAGTTCGTCGTGGGCAATGAGAATCTCGTCAGCCGATATTTTGTAGTAGCTGGCAATCGCAGCAACGGCATCGCCGCTCAAATTCATGAAGGTGGCTGGCTTAATTAGCCAGCAATCGGTTTCCGGCAGGGTACAGACCAGTCCTTTAAAGGATTTTTTTTCCTGCCAGGTCGCCTGCTTAATGGCGGCGACCTGGTCCGCAAAAAGAAACCCGGCATTATGCCGGGTTCCCTGGTATTTGCTGCCCGGATTACCGAGCCCTGCAATCAGACGAATCATCAACGGGCAATTTAGTCTTCGCTGGCGTCGTCGTCGCTGCTTTCACCGGCTTCTTCATCCGGGGTTTCAACTTCGTCAACCGGATCGACCACTGCGCGCGGTTTGTGAATTGAGACCATCGCCTGATCATGATCCTCATCAAGGTGGAGGATGGTGACACCGGCGGGCAGTTTGATGTCCGACAGATGCAGGCTTTGATCGATTTCCAGTTCGCCAATATCAACTTCAATGTATTCGGGCAGGTCGGCGGGCATACATTCGATTTCTACTTCGGAAATCAGATGTGACACCAGGCCGCCCTGTAGTTTTACCCCGGTGGCGGTCTCTTCATTGATAAAGTGCAACGGCACGGTCGTTTGTAGAGCGTGATCCATGGCGATGCGCAGAAAATCCAGGTGCATGACCCGTCGTTTATAGGGGTGGTACTGGATGTCACGCATAATCACGTTGTCGGTTTTGCCATCGACTGCCAGGGTGAGGATGTGTGAGTGAAACGCTTCCTGCTGGAGTTTGACCCAGATGTCGTTGTGGTCGAGGGTGATGGAAAGCGGGTCTTTGCCTTCACCATAGACAATGGCCGGAACCTTGTCAGCGTGACGCAGGCGGCGGCTCGCACCCTTCCCCTTGGTGTCACGCACTTCGGCGTTGATTTCGAATTTAATGCTCATTAGTAGTTGCTCCATGCCGGTAGTCGGCAATGTCAGTGGTTAGCTAACCTGGTTAATCTCTGTAGTGGTTAGCCCGGGCCAGGCCGGCATTAAGGGAACCGCGACCAGATCCCAGAATGTCGAATGAAAATCATCACCAAACCGGCGACGAAAGGCGCGCGATTATATAGGAACTGAAGTCAGAGTTACAGCGGTAGCGGCGCGGCAGTCGTGCCTGCCTGCGTTTAGTCGACGTAGAGGGAGCTAACGGATAGATCACCGTGGATGCGGTGAATGGTTTCGGCGAGTAGTTCAGCAATACTCAACTGGCGGATACGACCACAGGCACTGGCATTTTCCGACAGGGGAATGGTGTCCGTTACGACCAGCTCGTCGAGTACGGACTGGCTGATGTTGTCGATCGCCTTGCCGGAAAGAACCGGGTGGGTAATGTAGGCGCTGACCGATTTAGCGCCATTTTCTTTGAGGGCGGCAGCGGCATTGCAGAGGGTGCCGGCCGTATCGACGAGGTCATCAATCATGATGCAGTCTCGTCCATTCACCTCGCCGATAATGTTCATTACCTGTGACTGGCCCGCCTGGGGGCGCCGTTTATCAATAATGGCCAGGTCAGCATCGTCGAGGCGCTTGGCCAGTGCCCGGGCGCGTACTACGCCACCGACATCCGGTGACACTACCATGGGGTTATCAAAACCGCGCCGCCAGACATCACCGAGCAACACTGGTGAGGCGTAAACGTTGTCGATAACAATGTCGTAGAACCCCTGTATTTGTTCGGCGTGCAGGTCCACCGTCAGGGCGCGGTCAGTGCCTACGGATTCGACCAGTTTTGCGACCACTTTTGCCGAAATAGGGCCGCGGGCTGAGCGTAAACGGCGGTCCTGGCGGGAATAACCCATGTAGGGCATAACGGCGGTAACCCGTCGGGCCGACGCGCGTTTCATCGCATCGACCATGATCAGCAGTTCCATCAGGTTTTCGTTGGCCGGCCGGCCGGTTGACTGGATAACGAATACATCTCGGCCGCGCACACTATCGTGGATGTCGACCTGCACCTCGCCATCGCTAAAACGGTCGATCGCGGCGCTGCCCAAAGGCTGGTCCAGGTAGCGACAGATAGAATTGGCGAGTTCCTTACAGCCGTTGCCGGCAAAGATCATTAGGTTGTTATCGGACATCTAAACGTTCCTGGCTGGCAGCGGAGATACAGCGTTCATTAGAAGAATGGCTGGGGTGGCAGGATTCGAACCTGCGCATACGGGGATCAAAACCCCGGGCCTTACCACTTGGCGACACCCCAGTAGTGAGTCGGATTAAAAAATGTGTGCTGTTATCAAGCCAGTTTCTATTCAGATTGTCGGGCAATGTGGGTGCGTCATGCTGCGCACCAGAAAGTGTTGCCATTCGCCGGGTAACTCGTTTTTCAGTCGTATAGCATCGGTCAGGTTGGTAAATTCACAAAACAGCGCGGCACCTGTTCCAGACAACCGGACTTCGGCGCGCTCCCGTAACCATTCATAAACCTCTTTGACCGCTGGGAACTGCTGCAACACAACGGCTAAACAGTCGTTACCGGCAGGCTCTGTCTCACCTGCCAGATAGGCGCGAATTGTGATCGCCGGACTGTTGCGTGTCAATTGTTCCGCGCCGAATATTTCTGCGGTTGATACGTGACAGTCAGGGATCACGATCAGGTACCAGCGATCGGGTAATTGAATGGGTGTTATTTTTTCACCGACCCCTTCGGCCCAGGCGCTGTGACCAACGATAAAGACCGGCACATCGGCACCGAGTGTTAGTCCAAGCTGGGCTAGCTGGTCGCGTGACAGGTTCAGGTTCCAGAACTGATTGAGGGCAATCAGGGTGGTAGCCGCATCGCTGCTGCCGCCGCCCAGCCCGGCGCCAGCCGGAATCCGTTTGTGACGCTCAATGGTGACGCCCTGAGTCGTTTCACAGTAGGGCTGCAATAACCGGGCAGCCCGGATACTCAGGTCTGCTTCCGGGGTCCAGTCACCTGGCGGGTTCAGCAGGGTGATTTCGGTGTCATCCCGGTGGTGGAAAATTAGCTCATCGGACAGGTCTACGAACTGAAATACGGTTTGTAACTGGTGGTAACCGTCGTCACGACGTCCGGTGATGTGTAGAAAAAGATTGAGCTTCGCGGGGGCCAGCCAGGTGGGCTGCGGCGCCTCTTTTGGATGTGGGGTCATCAATTCTCAGTTAATTGCCAGTGGGAAATCACCAGGCGAATTTGGGTTAAATCGTCGTGAAGCGTGATTTTTCGAGGGAGTTCGATGCCGTTTTCGAGCTGGTAGTCGGGGTATTCAATGGTCCATCCCGCCTGGGTAATTTCGGTGATCCGCCCTGGCGGTGGATCGCGTTTGATTTGTGCCGCCAGCCCAGGGCTGGTATGGCCGGTGATCCAGTTCGGCAAGTGGTCAAGTGGCAGATGAAGACGGGTCGCAGAATATAACAGGGTGGGCAGGTCTGATCCGGTCAGTGTCGGTTGTCCAGCGATATCCAGCTTTGCGGATTGGCTACCCGCAGAGCGTTGGCTAGTGGCCCGAAATCGAGTGCGGCCAATCGGGTCACGTAGGGTTAACTGATCGCCCGAGGCTCGGTGCTGCCATCGCAGGCTCCCGCTCCAGGACTCGTCGCCGTGGGTGACACTGACTCTGGCGCGCAATGACCATTGCTGCAGCGGTTGCGCTGGACGATAAGTTGCGTCATTAGCCGTTGGTAACCGGGTGGCGGTGCAACCTGCCGCGAGTAGAAAACCAGTAATCAGTAGCCGAGCGGCAGTGCGGCCGAACATTACCTGCTTTCTGAGAGAGAATGGAGGTTGTTTAGCGCTTTTAAGATTTCCGCATTATCGGGAATTTTAGCGAGTCCTTCCTGCAGTAACTTCTTCGCATCCTGTTGGGCACCGGTCGCGATCAACACGGTCGCAAGGTGGGCATAGACCTCGCCATCGGGCATGGCGGCCAGTGCTTTGCGCAGGTATGGCAGCGCTTTTTCGAGGTTGCCAAGACGGTATTCGACCCAGCCCATGCTATCGAGTATGTAAGGATTTTCCGGTTCGAGCGCCAGTGCTTTGGTGAGTAACGCATGGGCTTCCGGTAACCGCAGATTGCGGTCAGCCAGACTATAGCCAAGGGCATTCAGCGCATGGGTGTTGTCCGGATGGATGACGAGGATGGCGCGGACATCGTCCTCCATGGCGTCGAAATTCTGCGACCTTTCATAGGCACTGCTGCGGCTAAACAGCAGGTCGACATTGTCGGGGGTTATTGCCAGAGCTTCGGTGGCCACGGTGATCGCCTCTTCGTACCGACTTGCGTGGATAAGGATGTCGCTCCGCGTCACTGCCAGCTGAGATTTCTCGTTATCGCGGTTCGTTTCTGTCTGATCCAGCAGTTCCAGTGCCTGGTCGAGGTCGCCCCGGTGAGCAATGAGGTAGGCCATGCGTGCGGCGGCATCAACCCGATACTCCTTGTTGGTGATGGAGCTGTACCATTTCAGGGCCTGTTGAGGCTCTCCCAGACGTTCGGCCAGTTTGCCAAGGTAATAGTGAACGCGGTTTTCCTGAAAACCTTTGGCTTCAAGCGCCAGCAGGTGGGTTCTCGCTGTTTCGAGCTCACCCAGCTGCATGTTTAGCAGGCCCAGGGCAAACAGCGCTTCGGCATTATCAGGGTCCGCCTGATGAATGCGGTCAAACTCGTCACGGGCTGCGTCCGGCTGGTTAGCATCAATTAACATTCGCGCCAGTGAATGCTGGGCCTGTTTCTGTTCCGGGTGTTCGGCGATATAACCTCTCAGCAATGCGATGCCGCGGTCAGGGTCGTCGTTTAATGCCAGCACCTGGGCATGGAGCATAGTCGCTTCACCCCATTCCGGACGCAGGTTAACCGCTGTCTGACTATATTCTTCGGCCTTTGAATAGTCGTTGAAGCGCACCGCCATCACCGCCGCTGCGAACTGCGCTTCGCCATCCTCCGGACGGGCATCGGCGATCTCTTCTAATACGGTGAGCATCGCCCGCTGATCTTCTTTGGTAGCAAAAAATCGGGCGAGCGACAGGTACTGTTTACTACTCTTCAGGTCGCGTAGTTGCAGCAGCGCCAGTAGATGTTCGCGAGCTGCGCTGCGGTTGTTCTGCTGCATATAGACGGTCGCCAGTACCTGGCGGGGTTCCACCCGTTCGGGATCCAGAGAGAGCCAGATGTTGGCCGCCCGTTCGGCCAGCGCGAAATCCCGAGAGAAGATCGCAATTTGAGTAGCACGCTGTGCCAGAGCAATGTCGGGATGCTGCTCCACAGCTGCGATATAATGATCCGCTGCAATCCCTGGCAGGTTCCTGCTACCGGCGATTTCTGCCACCAGCAGGTTGTAAATTAAGCCTGCTTCAGTGTTCTCGGTGTTTGGTTGCGGTGAAAATTTGACCTGCCTGGAGGCTGGTGTCTTTGCTGAATCAGCCAGGTTTATATTCAGGTTTTTATAAGGATCATCGTCTGCGGTAGTGGCGCAGCCGGAAACAGTTAACAGGACCACCAGGAGTAGTGGTCTAAAAAATTGGATCATAACCGTAGTTGCCTCCGCTGGTGATGGCTGTGAGATCAGACCAGTTAGCTAGCATATCCTAATCCTGGCTGCATTTTATGATTATGAAAAGCCCGGAGTTTGGTCCGTAGAAATTTCTAATTCGTGAACTTGATTTCCCCATCTGCTGATAATAGTAGCGGCAATCCCGCCCCGGTACTGAGTCTATATTGTTTGCCCTGAACATCTGATGCACTTTCTGACTATCGGACTTACCCATCGAACCGCACCGGTCCAGGTGCGCGAGCGTATTGCGCTCGCCCCCGAACGGCTACCGGGGGCCCTCGAAGAACTGGCAGGCCTGGAGTCGGTTAACGAGGCAAGCATTCTTTCGACCTGCAATCGTACTGAAATGTTCATTGTGGTTGATGATCCTGAGTGCCCCGCGCCGCGGAACTGGTTTATGGGGCTCGACAGTGGGTCAGCCGATGCGCTTGAACCGCTGGTGCATCAGCTCTCCGGTGAGCAGGCGACTCGGCACCTGTTTCGGGTCGCCGCCGGTCTCGACTCAATGATTCTCGGTGAGCCGCAGATACTGGGTCAGGTCAAACAGTCTTACGAAACGGCCCGCCGGGTCGGTACGCTTGGCAAATATCTAAATCAGCTGTTTCAGTACTCCTTTGCCACGGCCAAGGCGGTCCGTACCGATACCGCCATCGGTAGTAATCCGGTGTCCGTTGCTTATGCGGCAGCGAGTCTGTCGCGGCAAATTTTCGGTGATCTGAGTGATGCAACGGTATTGTTGGTAGGGGCTGGCGAAACCATTGAGCTGACGGCCCGCCACCTGCAGCGGGCCGGGGTGAGTAAGTTTATTGTCGCCAATCGCACCCTGGCGCGGGCAGATCACCTCGCCGACGACCTTGGCGGCGAGGCCATTAGCCTGTCGATGTTGCCCGACCATCTGCATCGGGCCGACGTCGTGGTTACCTCGACCGCCGCAGACCTGCCATTAATTGGTAAAGGTGCGGTTGAGCGGGCGCTCAAGGAGCGTCGACACCGGCCCATGTTTATGGCTGACCTGGCAGTGCCGCGAGATATTGAACCGGAGGTTGAGCAGCTGCGCGATGTTTACCTCTACACGGTTGATGACCTGCAACAGGTGGTGCAGGAAAATCTGCGTACCCGTCAGGAAGCCGCTGAAGAAGCGGAACAGATTATTAATTCCCGAGTCCGGGGGTTCGCCGATTGGCTTAACGCGGAACGGGCGGTACCTCTGGTGAAAGCCTACCGAAACCAGATCGAGCAGGTACGTGATCGTCAGCTACTGCAGGCCTTGCAGGCACTGGAGCGTGGCCAGGATGCCCAGGCCGTACTGGCTCGCTTTGCCCATGATCTGACCAACAAACTGGGGCATGATCCTCTGATTGCTATCCGTGAAGCGGGTAAACAGGGAGATACTGACTCACTGGCGGCAATTCGCCGCATGCTTAATATCGATAAGGAAAATCCGTAATGCACCGGTCTATTGTTTCCCAGTCGCTCCTGGTAAGCCCGCTGGCGGCGACCCCTGTCAGCGGATTGATATCTTGAAAGAGACGCTGCTAACCAAGCTACAAACCTTGCAGGAGCGGTTTGAAGAAATAACCGTGATGCTCGGTGATGCAGAAGTAATCGGCGACAATAATCGCTTTCGTGACCTTTCCCGGGAGCATTCTGAACTACAACCGGTGGTTAGCTGTTTTCAGCAGTACGTGCAGGCGGAAGAGGATTTTCAGGCGGCGACGGAAATGGCCGAAGAAGATCCGGAGATGCGTGAGTTAGCGATGGAAGAGCAGCAGCTGGCGCGTCAGCAGATAGCCGAAATCGAGCCAGTATTGCAGCGGCTGTTGCTACCCAAAGATGAGCGTGACCAGCGCAATGTTTTTCTGGAAATTCGTGCCGGCACCGGTGGCGACGAGGCGGCACTGTTCGCCGGTGACCTGCTGCGCATGTATGTGAAATATGCGGAGGGAAAACGCTGGGATGCCGAGGTGGTCACGGCTCAGAGCGGTGAGAAAGGGGGCTACAAAGAGGCGATTCTGCGCATCACCGGCAAGAACGTCTATGGTCAGCTCAAGTTTGAGTCCGGTGGCCATCGAGTGCAGCGGGTACCGGAGACCGAATCCCAGGGGCGGGTACACACCTCTGCCTGCACCGTGGCGGTCATGCCGGAAGTCGAGGCGATTGATGAGATCAAAATTGACCCTTCCGATCTGCGGGTCGATACCTTTCGAGCTTCTGGTGCGGGCGGCCAGCACGTCAACAAGACCGATTCAGCGATTCGCCTGACCCACCTGCCGACCGCGACAGTGGTGGAGTGTCAGGATGAACGCTCACAACACAAGAACCGCGCCCGGGCCATGTCACTGTTGCAATCTCGCCTGCTGGAGGCCGAGCAGAGCCGGCAGGCCGGTGAGCAGGCAGAAAGCCGACGTAACTTGATCGGCAGCGGGGATCGCTCGCAGCGCATTCGGACCTATAACTTTCCTCAGGGACGGCTCACTGAACACCGCATAAATCTCACTCTGTATAAGCTGGATGAGATTGTTCAGGGAGATCTTGATCAGGTGATCGAGCCACTGCTACGGGAATATGAAGCCGACCAGTTACTGGCGCTGGAACAGTGATATTGAGACATCGGCGCTGCCGAAATCGCCGATTTAACGGATGAATTCGCAAGCCGGTCCCGTGACTCTCCCGATCGCTGCAGTCAGCCAGCTACGGATGGAACTGCGTCATCAGCTCCAATCGGTTGCCGGTGAATCGGCACTGGTCGAAGCGGATCTGTTGCTAATGACGGTCCTTGACTGTCATCGAGCGCAGTTATTTAGCGCCGGAGACGAGCCAATAACCGCAGCCCAGCACCGACAGTTAACAACCCTGGTGGCGCGGCGGCTTCAGGGCGAACCGATGGCCTATATTCTTGGTAAACGAGAATTCTGGTCGTTGGATTTAACCGTTAACGGAGCGACCCTGATTCCGCGTCCCGAAACTGAACAGCTGGTTGAAATCGCCCTCCAGGTGGTGACTGGTGAGCAGGCCAGAGTGGCAGATCTGGGCACTGGCAGTGGCGCCATTGCGCTGGCACTGGCCAACGAAAGACCCCACTGGCAGCTGATTGCCACGGACGCAAGCCAGGCTGCGCTGGAAGTGGCTAACGGCAACGCCAGGGCGTTGGCGCTCTGTAATGTTGAGTTTCGTCAGGGTGAATGGTTTACGCCATTGGCGGGGGAGCAGTTTGATCTGATTATCAGCAACCCACCTTATGTGGCGGACGACGATCCCTGCCTTGAGCAGGGCGATACTGCAATGGAGCCGCGGACGGCGTTAGCGGCCGGGGGCGATGGTCTTGATGATCTGCGTCAGTTGATTGATGGGGCGGCTGGGTTTCTGCACGCCGGCGGACAACTGTTGCTGGAGCACGGCAACGACCAGCGGGCCGATCTGACCAGGCTGTTAACCACTGCTGGCTGGCAGCAGATAAGATATTACGAAGATTTGTCCGGGCACGACCGCTGCTTGTTGGCGACGCGCGGCTAACTAATTTTAAAGAATCTTCAGGAGTAACTCGGGATGGAATGGCTAGCCGACAATGACCTGTTAATGCGTTACAGCCGGCAGGTACTGTTGCCGCAGTTAGACGTTGAGGGGCAGGACAGGCTGGTTAATGCCCGGGTGCTGGTGGTTGGTATGGGTGGGCTGGGAACGCCCGTGGCCATGTACCTGGCCGGTGCCGGTATTGGTGAGTTGATTATTGCGGATTATGATCGGGTCGAACTGAGTAACCTGCACCGTCAGGTGGTACATAGCACGGCGGATATTGATCGTCCCAAGGTGGAGTCGGCCCGCGATCGAATGCTCGCAATCAATCCAGAGGTGACAGTGACGACCATCACTCGTGCACTCGATGCGGACACGCTGCTGGAATGGGTGCAGCAGGTTACTGTGGTTGTGGATGCCTGTGATAATTTCGCTACCCGTTTCGCTGTCAATGAGGCGTGCGTGCAGGCCGGGGTGCCGTTAGTCTCAGGCGCGGCAATCCGCATGGAAGGTCAGCTCAGCGTCTATGATCCTCGTGATGAGAATAGCCCCTGCTACCGCTGTCTGTTCAGTGATGAGTCCGCCGAAGAGGAGACCTGTAGTCAGACCGGCGTACTCGGCCCGGTGGTGGGTACCATTGGTAGCCTGCAGGCACTGGAGACGATCAAGTTGATCGCTGGAATTGGAAAGCCGCTGGTGGGTCGTTTATTGCTGTTTGATGGTCTCCAGGGCGAGTGGCAGCGGGTGCAACTGAAACGGGACCCAGGCTGTCCGGTCTGCAGCCAACGCGGAACCTGAATCCTTGAACCGAACTCAGTCTGCCGCCTGGGGGCCGCTGTTATTGCTGATTATCCTTAGCACGGCGGCCTGGCTGGTGCCCGGCCAGTTCGCATCCTTGAAGAGCGGCATTGTGCCGGCGCTGGGGCTGATTATGTTTGGGATGGGAGTGGGACTCTCTACCGAGCAACTGGTGGCAGTGATTAAAAGTCCCCGGTTTTTGCTGATCGGCGTTGTTTTACAGTTTCTGCTGATGCCACTGCTGGCCTGGGGCATTGCTGCTGCCATGGGATTACCGCTGTTGCTTGCCGCTGGTTTAATCATTACCGGAAGTTGTCCCGGTGGTACGGCGTCGAATGTCATGGTTTACCTGGCCGGGGGCAATCTGGCGCTGTCGGTGGCCATGACCACCTGCTCGACGCTTATCGCACCGCTGGTCACACCCTTGCTCGCCCAGTTTTATATTGGCGAGCGGCTGGAGCTGCCAGTGGGGCAGATGTATCTAAGCATTGTGCAAATAGTGGTGTTGCCAGTGGCCGCTGGTATGGCATTGCGTGGCTGGTTGCCGCAGGTGGGTGAGCGATTGCTTCGGGTGATGCCGTGGGTGGCGATGACACTGGTGGCACTGATTGTGGCGACCATCGTTGGTTTGAATAAAGATCGGCTGGTCGATATTGGCGGCTGGCTGTTATTAGCAGTGGCGCTGCACAATGGTGGTGGGTTGTTACTGGGTTACCTGGGTAGCTGGTTACTGGGGGCGGATGAAAGTGACCGGCGTACGGTGGCACTGGAGGTGGGCATGCAAAATTCCGGGCTGGCGACCGCGCTCGCAATCAAATTTCTGGCGCCGGCGGCGGCATTACCTGCGGCGCTTTTTTCACTCTGGCACAACTTAAGTGCACTGACCTGGATTGCATTGCGACCCGGTCTGTCGCCTGCGGACAGTGAGCCACCTGCATGAGTGGTCGTCGTTTACCCACGGTTAAACAGCTAACCTATCTTGTTGCGCTGGAGGAACTCCGCCACTTCGGTCATGCCGCGGAGCAATGCTTTATCTCCCAGTCAGCTTTCAGTGTGGCGATTCGTGAGCTGGAAAACCTGGTGGGAGTTCAGCTGGTTGACCGGACTAACAAGAGTGTTGCTCTGACCGCCGAGGGTAGCCTGTTTGCTCGTCGCGCTCGCGCAGTGGTGGCCGAAATCGAGGCCATGAGCGACGCGGTGGCAAACGCGGGGGAGCCGCTTAGCGGGCGGCTTAAGCTGGGGGTCATTCCCACGATTGCGCCCTTCCTTTTACCTGCCCTGTTAGAGCAGCTGCGCAGTCATTATCCAAAATTACAGCTCTATATCCGCGAGGAGCAGACCGCCACTATCTATCAGGAATTACTGGCCGGTGAACTGGATTTGCTGCTGCTGGCCTTGCCCTGGCCACTGCGTCATGCGCAGACACGCGAGCTGTTTAGCGACCCGTTTCGTCTGGCTTACCGGCGGGGAACTAAAAAAATAGATACCGCTCATTACGACCCCGAGACCCTGCCTGCCGGCAGCGTGCTGTTGCTCGAAGATGGGCACTGTTTGCGGGACCACGCGCTTTCTGCCTGTCAGATCGGGGCCTCCAGCGCGATTAACAGTTTTAAAGGCAGTAGTTTGCAAACCCTGGTGCAGATGGTGGATGCCGATCTTGGTGTCACCTACCTGCCGGAGATGGCCTGTCGGTCTAACTTGCTGGCGGCGACTGATCTGCAAACGCTGGCGCTGGATCGCGGGGCCAGCCGTGAAATTGGCCTCGCCTGGCGCAGTGGCACGGCGCGGGAGCAGGACTTTGATCTGTTTGCTCAGCAGGTGATTGAGGTACACGGGCAGCAAATTTCTATCGATAAGAAAAATAGATCATAACGATAAAAACAATCAATTTTATTTAATATGTTTCCTCCCTTACCATCTCCTCGTTGCCCCGATTAAGGGGCGCAAAAATTCAATCTCTACGAGGAGTAAAATCAATGAGTAATCACCCGAACCGAGAAGGTCAGGCCCTACCGGAAGCTACCTTCCGTTGTCGCGAGAACAATGACTGGCTCGATCTGAGTAGTGAAGAGCTGTTTGCTGGCAAGACCGTGGTGCTGTTTGCACTACCCGGCGCCTTTACCCCCACCTGTTCGGCCAGCCACCTGCCCCGTTATGAAGAACTGTATGGTCAGTTTCGCGATAACGGTGTCGACGAGGTGGTCTGCGTATCGGTGAACGACGGCTTTGTGATGGAAGCCTGGGCCCGCGACCAGCAGGTTACCCAGGTGCGAATGATCGCCGATGGCAACGGTGCTTTCACCGCCGGCATGGGTATGTTGGTGGATAAAGATGATCTGGGGTTTGGTAAACGTTCCTGGCGTTATTCGATGCTGGTCAGGGATGGCATCATTGAGAAGATGTTTATCGAATCTGAAGAGCCGGGTGATCCCTTTTCAGTGTCGGATGCTGATACGCTGCTACGCTATATTAATCCCGGTGCAACCATGCCCGAGGCGATTAGCCTGTTTACCAAACCTGGGTGTGGTCATTGCGCTCGCGCGAAATCGCTGTTGCAGTCGAAAGGACTGGTATATGACGAAATTTCCGTTGGCCGGGACGCAACCCAACGGGCGCTACGCGCAGTCACCGGGCAGCCCACCGTGCCCCAGGTATTCATTGGTGGTGAGTTAATTGGCGGCGCTGATGCGCTTGAAGATTACCTGAATCAGTAACTGGAGAAGTCGAAATGGCTAAAGATTTAACAGGCACACAGACCGAGAAAAACTTAATGATTGCATTTGCCGGTGAATCCCAGGCCCGCAATCGATACACCATGTATTCTGCCGCGGCCCGCAAGGAGGGGCTGCGGCAGATCGCAGAAATATTCGAAGAGACCGCTAATCAGGAGCGTGAGCACGGTAAACGGTTTTTTAAATTTCTGCAGGGTGGCAACGTGGAAATCACCGCCAGTTTTCCTGCCGAGCAGGTGAGCAGCACGTTGGAGAATCTTGAAGCCGCTGCCGCCGGGGAAAATGAAGAGTGGAGTGATATGTACCCGGAATTTGCCCGGGTTGCCCGTGAGGAAGGTTTTACTGCGGTGGCACTCGCGTTCGAGGCTATTTGCGTGGCCGAGAAACAGCATGAAAAGCGGTATCTCGACCTGGCCGAGAACCTTAAGGCTGGCCGGGTATTCGAGCGCAACGGTGTGGTTACCTGGCGCTGCATCAACTGTGGTTATCTGCACGAGGCCGAGTCTGCCCCCGATGTCTGCCCCGCCTGTTTGCATCCGCAGGCTCATTTTGAGTTACTGGGCGAGAACTGGTAGTCCCCTGTTATCACGGAGACTAACTCTCTGATTCGGACGCCTGACCGTTGGGCCACCGGGAGCGATGCGCAGCCTGAAATGCGTGGGTTCGCGGTCAGGTGTTAGTCGGATCAGGGTAACCGGGGGATAATGGGAATAACAGGCCGGTTCCAGTCACCCGGTAGCCAGTCGTAACTGCAGGGGGAAACTCGGTGGGGTAGCCCGCCTCCCTGAATACCGAATCTGGATAATTTTGCTAGTCTGAGCAGAAGACGTTTTTGGTAAACCATGGGTTAGAAGCGCGAACATGGGTATACGGCTGACACAGTGGAATATTTGACGGACGTTATCATCCTGTTGACGGCGGCGGTCATTGCCGTGCCGCTGTGCCAGTCTGCAGGCCTTGGTGCCTTACCCGGGTTTATGATTGCCGGTGTCGTGTTAGGTCCATCGGGCCTGGGTCACTTCGACAACTACAGTGAAATTGCCCACCTCTCCGAGCTGGGTGTCGTCCTGCTGTTATTCGTGATCGGGGTGGAAATCAATCCCACCCGATTGTGGCGAATGAAGGGCCTGGTGCTGGGGCTGGGTTCACTTCAGGTGGTCCTAACCGGTGGCCTGATAACGATTGTCGCCCACCAGTTTCTCGGTTCTCCCTGGGAAGTCTCGGTGCTGATCGGGATGTCGCTGGCGCTTTCTTCCACGGCCTTTGTCCTGCAGTTGTTAACTCAACGCAAGGTGCTTTCCTCTGAGTATGGCAGAGCAACCGTTGCGGTGTTGTTGCTACAGGATCTCTCGGTTGTCCCGCTACTGGCGTTGGTTTCACTGATCGATTCGTCGGAATTAACGATGGCGGGCGACGTATTTCTGGCAGTGGCTGAAGCAGTCGCCATTCTGTTGCTGATCGTGGTAATCACTCGATATGTTTTAAATCCCCTGCTCAACTGGCTCGCCAGGCTGGGTTCCCCGGAAATATTCACGGCGTCGGCTCTGCTGCTTGTGCTGGGGGCGGCGCAAGCAATGGAGAGTGTTGGCCTGTCCATGGCGCTGGGAGCGTTTATCGCCGGTTTACTGATCGCTGATTCATCTTATCGTCACCAGATTATTGCTGAGATTCAGCCGTTTCGAGGGTTACTACTTGGGCTGTTTTTTATGTCCATGGGAATGTCCCTGAACCTTTCGATATTCATTGATAACCCCTTCTTTTTTCTGGCCATTACCCTCGGCCTGATGGGTATCAAATTATTGACACTCTGGCCCCTGGCTCGTCTGTTCGGGGTGCCGTCAAAGGTGGCTCTTTCGCTCGCCAGTGTACTGGCTCAAAGTGGGGAATTTGCGCTGGTCATTTTTGCGCTGGCAAACGGTCTGGGGTTAATCGAACCGGTATTGTTCCAGCAACTGCTGGTGGTGGTCATGTTGAGCATGCTCGCTACCCCCGTGCTTGAATATTTTGCTTATCGAACCTATTGCGCTTCTCGGGATCAGGCGGTGCCAGCCTTTGAGCTGACGGCCGGAGTTTCTGATGGCAGCGTCCGGCCAGTCATTCTTGTCGGTTTTGGCCGTATGGGCCAACGAATTGGTTCGATCCTGGATCTAATGCAGATCGCCTATCTTGCGATTGATAATAATGTGGCGGTGGTTAACCGAGAGGGGGGTGGCAGTCGATCGGTTTATTTCGGCGATGCCCGGCAGCCGGAAGTTTTACGCGCAGCAGGTGTTGCTGATACGCCGCTAATGGTCGTGTCTATCGACAATTCCGAAGTGACTGAAAAAGTTATCGCTACTGCCTCCAGCGCCTTTCCGGGCGTGCCGGTGTTTGCTCGAGGTCATGACCTTGCGGGCTGTCAGAAACTGCGGGCATCGGGTGCCAGCTTTACCGTCTCCGAGACCTTTGAAGCAAGTGTTGAGCTAGCACGCGAAACGCTACTTCATCTGGGTGAAGATAATGCTGAGGTCGAGGCGGTGCTGGAGAATTTCCGAATAAAGTACTACCGACCGATTGATGAGATCGGCGGAGGTGAAGCAGTCGATTAATGTTCAGGGCGCCGAACGCCTCCTGTCGGATGACTATCCCATTTTGTAGCACTGATCGGATATCCTGTCTTTCGAGCAACTCGCCGGTGACACCCAGGTCACATAGAGTGTCGGCACAGTCTTTTGCACGAATCTGCGCGGCTAATGTCAAAATACGCCCTGACAACCGGCTCAGCAAGTCGTTGCGATGCCTCGGATAACAACCATAGAGTTTAATGAAGGAACAGGAACCATGGCACTAATCAGTATGCGACAACTCCTCGATCATGCCGCTGAAAACAGCTACGGTGTGCCCGCATTTAACGTCAATAACCTGGAGCAGGTTCGCGCCATTATGGAAGGTGCTCAGCAGACTAATAGCCCGGTTATTTTGCAGGCTTCGGCCGGTGCCCGGAAATATGCGGGGCCCACCTTTTTGCGTCACCTGATTCTGGCCGCGATTGAGGAATTCCCAGAAATTCCGGTCTGCATGCACCAGGATCACGGCGGATCGCCGGCGGATTGTCAGCGTTCGATTCAGCAGAATTTTAGTTCAGTGATGATGGACGGCTCCTTGCTGGAGGATCAGAAAACACCTGCGGACTATCAGTACAACGTCGATGTGACACGGCGTGTGGTTGACATGGCCCACGCCTGCGGTGTCTCTGTTGAAGGTGAACTCGGGTGTTTGGGGTCGCTTGAAACCGGTGAAGCTGGTGAAGAGGATGGTGTTGGCGCGGATGGGAAGTTGAGTCACGATCAGCTGCTCACTGACCCCGAAGAAGCGGCAGATTTTGTCAAAGCCACCGGCGTGGATGCATTGGCAATTGCGATTGGTACCAGCCACGGTGCCTATAAATTTACCCGACCACCCACGGGTGACGTGCTGGCCATTGAGCGGATTAAGGAAATTCATCGTCGTATTCCGGATACCCACCTGGTGATGCATGGCTCCTCGTCGGTGCCTCAGGAGTGGTTAAAGATCATCAATGAGTTTGGCGGCGAAATTCCGGAAACTTATGGGGTGCCCGTTGAAGAAATTCAGGAGGGGATCAAGCACGGGGTCCGTAAGGTCAATATCGATACCGACCTGCGGTTGGCCTCTACCGGATCGATCAGGCAATTTCTGGCTGGTAATCGTGGTGAATTTGACCCGCGTAAATACCTGTCCAAATCCCTGGAGGCGATGAAAAGCATTGTGGTAGACCGCTATGAGGCCTTTGGCACTGCCGGTCAGGCTGGCAAGATAAAAGTCTGCTCACTAGGTGACATGACAGCCCGATATCAAAGCGGAGAGCTGGACCCTAGAGTGAGTTGATCCTATGTTCAGGAGCAGCCCGAAGCTGGACTTTCCGCAGCTGCCTAGAATGGTCGCCACCACTGACGGCGATCATTAAACCGGTTTGCGGGTGGCGTGATCCAGCGCTATTGATGACGGTATCAAAGCAGATGTGGCGCTAAATTACGATACAAATAGTGTTTCGACTGCCTCTTTGCTGCCGATTTCTTCTGGAATGGACAGTATCCGCGGGCCGGTAGTGCGAATCTCGCCCGCTGGCTTGTTTATGGCTGATCTGTACTCAGCGCAGCGGGTTTAGATTAGGTTTTGCGACGGCGCCGAGTCGCTGAGGGTGATTGAGGCGCCTGATGATGTCGTGGAGAAAGAACCATGCGCCTGGGGTAAGGCCGGGTCCACAAATTGACCAGGTGCCGATTCAGTCATTCTGCCGAGTTACCGGGATCACTACCGGTCAGTTTTTTCATTAAATCCATGGGCAATGGAAAAACGATCGTATTGGTGCGCTCGCCGGCTATTTCCGTCAATGTCTGCAGGTATCTAAGTTGTAATGCTTCGGGCTGTTTAGAGAGCATGGTGGCTGCTTCCAGTAGCTTAAGGGAGGCCTGCGCCTCACCTTCAGCATGGATTACTTTTGCTCGCCTGGCTCGCTCCGCCTCAGCCTGTTGAGCAATGGCCCGGACCATGGATTCGTTAAGGTCAACGTGTTTTATTTCGACATTGCTGACCTTGATGCCCCAGGTATCTGTCTGCTGATCAAGTGAAGCTTGAATATCTGCATTTAATCGATCTCTTTCCGATAGCATTTCATCGAGCTCATGCTGTCCGAGTACAGAACGCAATGTAGTTTGTGCAAGTTGGCTCGTCGCGTTGTAAAAATCTTCTACCTGAATGATGGCTCGTTCTGGGTCAATAACGCGGAAGTAGACGACCGCATTGACCTCAACCGAAACATTGTCTCTGGAAATCACGTCCTGACTGGGAACATCCATTACGATGGTTCGTAAATCTACACGCACCATTTGTTGGATACCGGGGATGATGATGATGAACCCCGGTCCTTTAACCCGCCAGAATCGACCCAGTAAAAACACGACACCACGTTCGTATTCGCGGAGTATTTTGATTGCGCTCGCCAGGAACAGAACAGTCAGCAGGATTAGTGTAAAGGCGGAATACTCATACATAGGAATTACTCCTGTTTCTCGGAACCTGAATGGGGAGGAAGCTCAGCTGGCCTTTCATCAACAGAGAGCGTCAATCCATCAACTGAAGTGATCTTGACCTGCTGCCCTTTGAGTAGCGGCGCAGAAGTTTTTGCTCGCCATAATTCACCGTGAACATGAACGTTGACATATTCAGCGTCCAGTCTCTGCACCACGGTTGCCATCTGACCGATCATCTCATCGACCCCGCTCACAAGCGGTTTGCCGCGAGACCGAATGGCCAGGCTGACTACCAGACCCAAAAATAGCAGCGTCGCTAATGCCACACTTACTACGAGCGACAGGTAGAGCTGGAAATTGGGCGCTTCTGTATCCATCAGGATAATCGAGCCAATGATAAAAGCGATGACACCACCAATTCCAAGCATGCCAAAACTGGGCTGGAAAGCTTCGGCCACCATCAAGCCAATACCTAACATAATCAGGACGACGCCGGCGTAATTCACTGGTAAGAGCTGAAACGAATACATCGCCAGCACCAGGCAAATTGCACCCACAATACCGGGCACCAAACCACCTGGGTTGTAAAATTCTAGAATCAGACCATAGATCCCAATCATCATCAGGATATAGGCAATGTTAGGGTTGGTGATCACGCTAAGTAAGCGGTTGCGCCAATCCGGTAATATTTCTACCACCGTTAAATCCTTAATGACCAGGGAGCGTTTCTGGCCCAATACGAGGACTTCCCGACCATCAATTTGTTTTAGTAGATCATCAATATCAGTGGCGACAATATCGATAACGTTCAGCCTAAGCGCCTCAGTGGCCCGTAAGCTAACCGCGTCACGCACAGCTTTTTCAGCCCATTCTGCATTGCGTCCGTGTAGTTCGGCCAACGCACGAATATAAGCCGACGCATCGTTGACCATTTTCCGTTTCATCGCGTCGCCTGAGTCCGTTAGCACCCCGTTATCTTTGGTTTCGGGGTCTTTTTCTTTCTCCAGACCGGGCAGCGAAATGCCACCAATTTGTACGGGTGTGGCGGCGCCCAGGTTAGTTCCCGGCGCCATAGCAGCCACATGGCTAGCATAAAGAATGTAGGTGCCTGCACTCGCCGCTCTCGCGCCGATTGGTGACACATAGCTAACCACCGGGACCGGCGAAGCCGTTATACGTTTAATGATTCCCCGCATGGCACCATCAAGGCCTCCAGGGGTATCTAGCCGGAGGATAATGAGCTTGGTGGGCTCTGCTAGAGCCTGCTCGAATGCGCGCTCTATATAATCCTCGGTGGCGGGTCCAATGGCATCGGCAACTGTTAATAGCGCCACTCGCGGGGATTCCGCCATAGCAGTGAATGGACACAGAAGGCAGTATGTTGCGATCAACCAGGCAAGCTGGCAGTGCCACAAAATACGGGGATGGGTCTTCAAAAGCCTGCCGACCTAGTCCTGGTGCAGTTACCGCCTGTTTGATGGCGATCAGGGGTGTCTTGAATATTTACCATATGCAGCCTCGCAGCATAGCCTACTCGTACAAACCTGCTTTTCACAGTACGTTTTGTTTCCTGCTTTCGCTATAAAGGTGACATAGATAGCTAATGGTTGCATTGATCAGGGTCTATTTAGCCGATCCGCTGTGGCCGATTTTCATTTTTAAGTGGCATTCGAAGTCTGTTAACCCTGAACACTTTTAGCTAAATAACGTGGACGAATTATGAGAAATCCAGAGTTTCTGTTCTCGTCCAGGGCGGCCGGGCGTCATGATCAGCTGTTAGCTGCACGGCTGCCGTGACTGCCATTGTCAGCATGGAGCAGCACCACCAGCTAGTTGAGGCGCTGCGCAACCCGGACTGTTATCCTCACGCGGTAGGCTCAGTCGAGCTGGTGGAGACCCACATCTCCTCGCTGCTGCTGGTCGGTGAGTATGTTTATAAACTCAAAAAACCCCTTAATCTGGGATTTCTGGATTTTTCCACGCTGGTGCGACGCCGGATCTGCTGTCAGGAAGAGATCCGATTGAACAGCCGGTTAGCACCCGATTACTATCTCCGTGCTCTACCCATTGGCGGCAGTATTAGCCAGCCAATCGTCGGTGATTCTCTAGATTTATCTGCGCAGCCTATCGAGTGGGCGTTGCAGATGCGCCGATTCGAGGGCGGTAGACTGCTTAGCGATCTAATCGCCAATGGGCAGGTTGATAAGGAGCTGGTTACAAATCTGGCCCATCTGGTTGCTGACTTTCACGGTTCACTGGCTGGCAACCCGCCGTTGGGTATTGGGTCTGCAGAGCAGGTATTAGCGCCGGTCGATGAAAACTTTCGTCAGCTAGCACCGCTGTTGAAAGATTCGGCGGAAAAAGCAGCCCTGCAGCAAGTTCAGTACTGGAGCGATGCAGCGGGGACCAGGCTACAGGGTTTTTTCGATTGCCGCCGAGCAGATGGGTTTGTGCGCGAATGTCATGGTGACCTGCATGCAGGAAATGTCACCCTGGATTGCGGCAAGCTGGTGTTATTTGACTGTATTGAGTTCAATCCGGCGTTACGCTGGATTGACGTCTTTAGTGAAATCGCCTTTGTAACCATGGACTTTGCAGACCGGGGGGCGCGCGAGTTGGCGAACCGGTTCCTAAACTGCTATCTACAGCAGACTGGTGATTATCAAGGACTAATGGCGCTGAAGTTTTATGAGGTTTATCGTGCGTTGGTTCGCGCCAAGGTCACTGCATTGCGCCGCCAGCAGTTATCGACGGGTACAGAACAGTGGCGCCTGGCCAGCGACGAACTGAATCACTACCTGAAACTTGCGGTGAGCCTGCAAACCCCGGCTGTTCCAGTGATTATCATCACCCACGGCCTGTCGGGTTCTGGCAAAACTTATGCTGCCCGGCAAATCAGCGATGCGACTGGCTGTATTCATCTGCGCTCCGATCTGGAACGTAAACGGCAGTTTGGGCTGGCGGCGCTACAGTCGAGCCATTCAGGTGTGGGCAGCGGGATTTATACTAAAAAAGCCAGTGTAAAGACCTATGAGACTCTGTTCGAGCTAGGTCGACAGGTGGTTACCGGCGGACGTGCTGTGCTGATCGATGCGGCGTTTTTAAACAGGAGTCAGCGTGGCGCGGCCCGGAATCTGGCGTTAGAACTCGGTTGCCCAATGAAAATACTGGATTTGTCCGTACCGGAAGCAGTGTTATTTAGCCGAGTAAGAGCGCGCTCTAGAGCAGGAACTGATGCCTCCGAGGCTGGTGTCGCAGTACTGACTCAACAACTGAAGAGTTTTCAACCGCTTGCTAAAGATGAATTGATGAATACCCTGCCAATTGATGCTGACCAGCCAGACGCGCTTGATAAGGCAATCTCGAGTATCAATCTAATGCTATATCCCCTGTAGCAGAGGAGATCCAGAAGAATTAATTACCCAGGTTAGCTCAAACCGGCGAGTGTTAAATTTTCCCAAAAAAACCACCAACGCTCCAGGCAAGGAGCGTTGGTGGTTATAGCCGCTGCCTCGGGGGCAGAAAGTGCGTTTAGCTGAGGTTAAAAAACCGTCGTGCGTTGTCACCGAGGAAGGCTGATTTTTGCTGATCGTTCATGAAGGTCAACTCTTTGGTCTCCCTGATTTGCTTGCGCACGGCGGCAAAATCGACCTCGTGGGGGTAGTCGGTGGAGAAGGCAAAGGGTTCGATACCGACCCGCTGGATCAGGTGCTCAAGGGTAGGTTCTTCGCCTTCGCAACCAATCAGGATTTGCCCACCGGTTAAATAGTCTTCAAACGACTTATCAAAACTGAGCATGTCGGCGTCGAGTTCAGCATTACGGGCCATGCGATCGAGGAAAATGGTGCACCAGGCAGAACCACCCTCGGTGTAGGTCACCTTCAGGTCCGGTTGCTGTTCAAATATCCCTGAATGGACCATGCTGGCGCAGGCAATCATCAGCCCCATGGGGTGATGGATAACGTGCGATGCGGCCAGCGAGTCCAGAGCATCGAGCCCCATGCCACCGTTGGGTCCACCGTGCACACCGAGCACACAGCCCAGGCGCGCGGCTTCTTCGTAGACCGGGAAGTAGTATTCGTGGCCCAGCGGCAGCGGCAGGCCGCTGGAGGGGAGCATGGCACCGGGTAACCTGAGATCGTTGACTGCCCGGCGCAGCTCGACAACCGCGTCCTTAGGACTTTGCATCGGGATCAATGCCATCGGCCGGAGCTTGTCGCTGACGTTGCGATAGCGATCACCGACATAATCGTTGTAGGCCTGACAGACGGCGATCGAGTACTCGACCGAACGCAACGCACCGACGGTTAGGCCTTCGCTGGTGTACATGATCGAGTATTCGACGTCGGCCTTTTCGAGAAATTCGAGCCAGTCTTCAGCACCGCCTTTGCGATTGCCAGAAGCCACCTCCTGGTCGCCCATGATCCCAAACTCTTCACGGTAAGTTTTTGGGTTGGGCCAGTGAACACCGTCAAGCGTAGGGAAGGGGGTGCGAAAAAAATTCTGGGGGTTGAGGCACAGCTCTCGGACCGCTGGATGGGCGTATTCGGCCATCTCCGCCAGTGATTCCATGATATGGCCGTCTGCGTCCACTGCTTTAGCGATGGTATTACTCATTATTCCTCTCCATTAGTTGATTCTTTTCGATTCTACTTTTTTAGTCGGGTTAGTGGGTTGATCCTGTGTTGTGAAGGTGCAGTTGTTAAACTGTTAGTCTAAGCCAGTGTTTCTCATCGCGGGAAGATCTCGAGTAGCTTTTAATGCAGCAACGGTCAGACAATATAGGCGAGAACTCGGTTCTTGCCCCTGTGGCGATAACCCTCTGCTGTCTGCTAATCACCGGGATCTACGCTTATGCTCGTTATGTCTATTTTGGCCCGGTGGTCGAGTCTAAAATACCGCTTTATATCAGCAACAAGGCGATTAGCTGGAGTAGCGTGGTGGTGTTAAGCAGCAGCTTTGCGATAGGCCCGCTGGTCACGTTTAGCAGCCGATTCGCACCCTGGTTGAGATACCGTCGGCCGCTGGGGTTGATCGGTTTGTGGTTAGCGACGCTGCATATTCTGGTTTCAATACCGATTTTTAATCTTTTTTACTACACCGGTTTTTTTAATCTGGATGGCACCCTTAAAATGACAACCGAGCTGTCGATGCTAGCCGGTGCCCTGGCATGGATGGTACTGCTGATACCCGCCGTGGCGTCGGTGCCGTCCGTTGCTGAGTCGCTTGCCGGCCGAAGCTGGCGGCAGTTGCAGCATCTGGGCCTACTGGCGCTGGTGGTTACTTTTGGTCACGTTGCCTGGCTCGGGTGGCACGGCTGGTTGGTGCCGGCAGACTGGTTTGGGGGCATGCCTCCGATTACGCTACTGAGTTGCGGGATAATTGCCGTATTAATGCTGCTGCGTCTCTATGCTCGGCTGGCAGGAAAGGGGATGCAATGAATTATCGGTTGACCGTGCCATTGTTCCTGGCGGCAAGCACGACGGGCGCCGTTGAACCGGGTTCGTTCCATGTCGCCTTCGCCCATGACTATGAACAGCCGGGGGATCCCGGGAAACTGCACCGGGTGATCAGCGATCAGGTCCGATTTGCAGCCGACGGCAGCGTGGCCGGGTTTTCAGACAGTCGGGGCCGGCTGGACTGGAGTGCCGCGGCCTATGATTCAGGTCAAGCCTCGTTTCTTCACTGGGGGCGTTGGACCCGCGGGGTAATTGGCGGTAGCGGGCTCCACAGCGGACACGACATCAGCGGTGCCGAGGGCGTGCGTAACAGTTTTCGTTACATTGTCGGGCCCGTGTCGAAATCACCGCTGGCCGACGCTGCCACCTTTTCGTTACTCGGCGGGCACACTGGCCCGACCGCTGGCGAGGGCGGCGGTACTTCGATCACTTTGCTCACCCGGGGTGAAGTTAACGTTAACGCGGATGGCAGTGCTGCCCGGGTGACACTGGCGTTAAGAGTGGCTAGTGGTATCTACAGCTTTGAGTCGCCGGAATTGCCGCTAAAAGATGCAGGGTTTTCGACCACCGAATCGATTCCCACCAGCGGAGTGCTCTGCATTCCCGGGTGTTCGACTCACCTCGAAGGCTTCATCACGGGAGAGGGTGGTACCGAGGTTGGTCTGGCTTTTAGTATTGACAATCCAGCCCTGTCTAAACAGATTAACGGCGTCGCTGCATTCAAGCGTGACTAAGGGTCAGCCGCGGGGTAGCGACAGGCTGCGTTCATCTGTCCCCGGAGTTGAATGGCCGGCACTGCCTGAGCCAGTGGGAGCCTCCATGCTGGCGCTGCAGTTTCAACTGCAGCAGTCCCAATGGTGGTCGGCAGAGCAGATCCGTTATCAGCAATTTCAGCAACTGAAAACCTTGCTGGCTCACGCAGCCATACAGACTGACTGGTACGGGAGGCAGTCAGCCTTTGCCGAGCTCGGTAATCATCAAAACCCGATTGAGGAACAGGCTTTTCGCCAGCTGCCGATGTTGGGTCGTGGCGATTTACAAAACAACCTGCCAGCCCTGACGGCGACCGAAATTCCACCGGCTCACGGACAGCGGCTTAGTCTGGCAACATCGGGCAGCACGGGTACACCATTGACCGGTTATGAGAGCGAGATCAATAACTTTTTCTGGGGCGCCTGTAACCTGCGCGACCATCTCTGGCATGGTCGGGATTTTACGACCAAGTTTGCGGCGATTCGCACCAAAGTTAGCGGGGAAGGATTACCGGATTGGGGCAGGGCTATTGCCTGCGCCTATCACACCGGACCGGCGGTGACGCTGGATATTGCCACGCCGATTGCCGATCAGCTCGACTGGCTCGTCGCTGAGCAGCCCGGTTATCTAATCAGTCATGCCAGTAATTTGCAGACGCTGGCTCGGCAATCCCTGTCAACGGAGGCAAAGATCGACAGCCTGCGGGGCGTCATCAGTTTTGGCGAAAAACTACCGGCAGGTTTGTCGGCGCTGTGTGAACAGGCGTGGCAGGCCCCGCTGACGGATATTTACAGTGCAGAAGAGGTTGGCTATCTCGCGCTGCAATGCCCGGATGAAACCAGGAATTACCACGTTATGGCCGAGCAGTTGATCGTGGAAGTTCTGGATGCCAGCGGTGATGCCTGCGAGCCAGGGCAGTGGGGCGAAGTGGTGGTGACCAGCCTGCATAACTTTGCCATGCCACTGATTCGTTATCGGATTGGAGATTTTGCCCGGGTCGGCGAGCCGTGCTCCTGTGGTCGAGGCTTACCGGTGATCACCGAGATTATGGGTCGGAGTAGAAACATGATTACCCTGGCGGACGGCAGCCAGCACTGGCCCAGCTTTCCTGCGGAACTGTGGTTGGCGGTAGCGCCCATCAAGCAGCTGCAACTTGTACAGCACTCACCCCAGCAGCTGCTGGTCCATTATCAGCTGGGACAGGCATTGTCAGAAAACCAGCAGGTAGAGCTTCGTCGGCAGTTAGCAAATTCCCTGCGTTACTCCGGTGAAATAACCTTTGAGCATCACCTGACGCCACTGACGGAACCGGGGCAGAAATTTGAGGATTTTGTCAGCCGGATATAGCCGGCGTTAAGAAGAACAGAATCAAAAACGCCCCGACAGAGCGGGGCGTTTTTGGTTGAGCAACTGGCAGTCGTGATTACATATTGTCGATAATCGCATCGCCGAATTCAGCGCTGCCCAGTTTGGTTGCACCTTCCATCAGACGGTCAAAATCGTAGGTAACGGTTTTGGCATTGATGGCGCCGCCAAGGCCTTTCACAATCAGGTCAGCGGCTTCGGTCCAGCCCAGGTGACGCAGCATCATCTCGGCGGAGAGAATCAGCGAGCCCGGGTTGGACATGTTTTTGCCGGCATATTTTGGCGCGGTACCATGGGTGGCTTCGAACAGCCCAATGGTGTCGGACAGATTGGCACCCGGAGCAATACCGATACCACCAACCTGGGCGGCGAGGGCGTCGGAGATGTAATCGCCGTTAAGGTTCAGTGTTGCAATGACGTCGTACTCTTTGGGCCTCAGCAGAATTTGCTGGAGCATGGCGTCGGCGATTACGTCTTTGACAATAATCTCTTTGCCGGATTTTGGGCTTTTAAAGCTACACCATGGGCCACCGTCAATTTCTACTGCACCAAACTCTTCTTTGGCCAGTTCGTAGCCCCAGTCTTTAAAAGCGCCTTCAGTGAATTTCATGATGTTGCCCTTGTGTACCAGGGTCACTGAATCACGATCGTTGTCGATGGCGTAGCGGATGGCGGCGCGTACCAAGCGCTTGGTACCGTCGGCGGAAACGGGTTTGATACCGATACCGGAGGTTTCCGGGAAACGAATTTTAGTTACGCCCATGTCATTCTGTAAAAAGTCGATAACTTTTTTGACTTCTGCGGTGCCTTCTTCAAATTCGATGCCGGCGTAGATGTCTTCGGAGTTTTCCCGGAAGATCACCATGTCGGTGTTTTCTGGCTCCTTCAGCGGGCTTGGGGTGCCCGTGTAATAACGCACCGGCCGTAGGCAGGTATAAAGATCCAGTTCCTGACGCAGGGCCACATTGAGGGAGCGAAAGCCGCCGCCAACCGGCGTGGTCAGGGGGCCTTTGATACCCACGAGGAATTCGCGCATGGCATCGAGGGTCTCTTCGGGCATCCAGGTTTCGCCGCCGTAGGTAGCCACGGCTTTTTCGCCGGCAAAGACCTCCATCCAGGCGATTTTGCGTTCGCCGTTGTAGGCTTTATCGACGGCCTGATCGACCACTTTGATCATCGGTGGGGTGACATCGACGCCGATGCCGTCGCCTTCAATAAACGGAATGATCGGGTTGTTTGGTACGTTAATGCTGTTGTCGGCGTTGGCCGTTATTTTTTCACCATCAGTGGGTACAATAATTTTTTCGTAAGCCATGAAACTACGCGTCCTGTAGGGTATTAAGGTCTAAAATAGTAAAAAGAAATTCACTGGAAAGGCGCGCATTCTACCTTAACCAGCGCAACTAGCCTTAACCAACCAGATTGGAAAATATAAATTGTCACCGCACCAGATAAAGGTTATCGACACCGACGTAGAGTTCGAGTGTGATGAAGGACTCCCGGTTCTGTTAGCCATGTCCAGAATTGGTAAAAAGGGTATCCCCAAAGGCTGCTTTGGCGGCGGCTGCGGTATTTGCCGCGTCCGAGTGATGGAGGGCGAATACACGACCGGTAAAATGAGTCGCGCCCACGTTAGCGAGCAGGAGCAGGCCGAAGGTTATGCCCTGGCCTGCAAATGCTACCCGCAGGGCGATCTAACCGTTAAAGTGGTCGGCAAAATCATCCGCGCGCTACAGCGCTAATCGTCACTCGGATCGGCGTTAACCGCCGCGATTTTCTACCAGATGATCGACCACTGCCGGATCAGCGAGGGTGCTGGTGTCGCCAATGGTATCGATCTCGTCCGCGGCAATTTTTCGTAGTATCCGTCGCATGATTTTGCCAGAGCGGGTTTTTGGTAATGCCGGCGCCCACTGGATGACATCCGGGCTGGCGATAGCGCCAATTTCGTCGCGCACCAGTTGGATTAACGCTTTACGCAGCGATTCGTTCGGTTCCACGCCGGCCATGGGCGTCACATAGGCGTAGATACCCTGGCCTTTAATGTCGTGGGGATAACCCACCACGGCAGCTTCCGCAATATCGTGGTGCAGCACCAGGGCGCTTTCGACCTCGGCCGTACCCATGCGGTGACCGGAGACGTTGATAACGTCATCGACTCGGCCCGTGATCCAGTAATAGCCATCTTCGTCACGACGACACCCGTCACCGGTGAAATATTTGCCCGGGTAGGTTCTCAGATAAGTGTCAATAAAGCGCTGGTGGTCGCCATAGACGCTGCGCATCATCCCTGGCCAGGATTGGTTGATGCAGAGATTGCCACTGGTTGCACCACTCAGTTCTTTGCCGTCGGCATCGACCAGACTCGGTTCGACGCCGAAAAATGGTCGCGTTGCCGAGCCAGGTTTCATCGGGGTTGCACCGGGCAGCGGGGTAATCATGATGCCGCCGGTTTCGGTCTGCCACCAGGTATCGACGATGGGGCAACGCTCTTCACCGACCACTCGGTGGTACCACTCCCATGCTTCAGGATTGATCGGTTCACCGACGGTTCCCAGCAGCCGCAAGGACTTGCGACTGGTCTTTTTGACCGGCTCATCGCCGTCGCGCATTAAGGCCCGGAGCGCGGTGGGCGCCGTGTAGAAAATATTCACCTGATGCTTGTCGATCACCTGCCAGAAACGCGAACTGTCGGGGTAGGTAGGGATGCCTTCAAACATTAGTGTCGAGGCGCCGTTAGCGAGCGGACCATAGACGATATAGCTGTGGCCAGTAACCCAGCCGACATCGGCAGTGCACCAGTAGACGTCGTTATCGTGGTAGTCGAAAACGTATTTGTGAGTCATGGCGGCGTAAAGAATATAGCCACCGGTGGTGTGCAGAACCCCTTTGGGTTTGCCGGTAGAACCAGAGGTGTAGAGGATGAACAGGGGATCCTCTGAGTCCATCGGCTCAGCGGGGCAGTCGTTACTCATGGCGGCGATGGCATCCTGATACCAGATGTCGCGACCTTCGTTCCAGTCGACATCTGCTCCCGAGTGTTTAACGGCAATCACGGTATGGACATTGGGACATTCGACGAGGGCGGCATCGACATTGGCTTTGAGTGGCACGCTACGGCCGCCACGAACCCCTTCATCGGCAGTGATAACCGTCTGGCAGTCAGAATCGAGAATGCGGCTGCGCAGGGCATCGGGGGAAAATCCACCAAAAACCACGGAATGGACCGCGCCGATGCGGGTACACGCCAGCATGGCTGCGGCGGCCGCGGGAATCATCGGCATGTAGATACAGACCCGATCACCCTTGTTGACGCCACGGGATTTAAGCAGGTTGGCAAGTCGACAGACTTCATCGTGGAGTTCGCGGTAGGTAATGTGGCGAGCTACTTCCGGGTTATCACCTTCCCAGATAATGGCTGTCTGGTCGCCACGGGTCGCCAGATGTCGGTCCAGGCAGTTGTAGGCAACGTTCGTGGTGGCACCCAGGAACCACTTGACCTGGCCGGCGGCGAGATCCTCTTCAACTACCTTGTTCCACGGAGTTGACCAGTCGATTAGCTCGTTTGCACGATCTGCCCAGAAGTTTTCGCGGTCGTCGATAGATTGTCGGTACCAGTCCGTGTAGAGGTCGTTATTAATAAAGGCACGGGCCCGGGTTTCATCGGGGACGGGATAGGTCAGTATTTCGGACATGTTTAGGCGTGTTCACAGTAAAAGGAATGGGAGCTGCAAACGAGCAGTAGAGCCATTCTGCAGCCAGTTACCAGCGGAAGATGTTTCCGCACAGCGGTAAAAATAGTAGCGTTGTTTTACCCGCCACAATACGGTCATAGGCTTTCAGGTCAGTAATTTCCAGTACGGCCTCATCGTTCAGGTAGGTGAGGTTACGACTGGCGCCGTGCATTAGTTTGAAATTATTGCTGCGAGGGTCGTAGACAATGCGGGTATGGTCGCGGCGGCTGATTTCCCCGTCTGATTTGGCCCCAAAATAGAGAGGAATGTCCTGGTCAGGTGCGCGCCCCAGCGAATTCATACCCGAGCGAATGGGACGAGACTGGCCTTTGCCCGGTCCGTCAACGATCACCAGCCAGCCGGTAACGTAGTCACCGCCGGCGGGCATTGCCGGTGTGCTGGCAGCGGTGGTAATGACGGTGGCATCGAAATTATCGACGGATTCCTCTACAGGTTCCGGGTTTGACGTTTGCTCGCTGGGAAAATCGGGCTGCAAAGGCGGCGGTTGGTCGAGTTTGGCGGTTGCCAGCTGGTCGAAGTAGTCCTCCCCCTGAGCAGTTGCCGCCAGATCAGAGGCCGGGGTATCCGAAATCGGTGAAGAGTGCTCGCCAGTTTCATCAAGATCGCTTGCGTCAGGTAACGGGTCGGCGGGCAGCGGTGGCGTTATCTGGTAGGCCTGGGACGTTGGTTCCTCTGCTTCGCCCAGGTCAAGGTCAAACCCCCCGGCCATCTGGTCGATCATGCTCAAGGGCTTGCCGGAAGAGGCTGTGTCAGTGTCACCGGGGTTACCGGTGTCCAGCATTGGCTCAACTGGCTCCGCAGAAGGAGGCTCAGGTGGTACTGGTGCGTCGAAAGCCGGCCCCAGTCCGGAGTCTGAATCAAATTCAAGTTCCGGTAGCGTGGGAGGCGCGGGGGGCGGAGTAGCCGGAGCGCTGGGTTGCCCCGCCGACTCGGGCGCAGATGAGGGAGCTGCCGGGTCGTTGTTGAATACGGCGGTTTTCTGCTGATCCGATGAGTCCTGCCAGTCCAGGTCGGGAGGAGCCGGTAAATCTTCGTCACCAAAAATGGCGGTTTCCTGCTGGTCAGCATTAAAAATAGCGGTTTCCTGTTGATCAGAATCGAAATCCCGTGGCGTACCATCGGGTTGACTTAACAGGCCAGATTCATGCTCGTCAGAGGAGTGATCAAAGTCCAGGCTAATCGACTCGGAAGAGGGTTCGTCTTTGGAATTATTGGGTGCGTTGTCAAAATCACTACTCAAGTCGGCAGAAGACTCGGGATCAAGGCCTGCCAGTTCGCTGATCATGCTACTGCGTGACGGGAGGTCGGAAGGGGAAGAGGCTGGGTCATTACCAAAGAGTACGGTTTCGTCGTCATTAGGTTTGATGCGGCCCGACCCCTCGGTCGACTCCGCATCACCCTTCTTGCCAATAATTTTCTTAATCCAGCTCATAAGCAACGACCTGTTACTGATCGGTTCAAGGTTGCCACCAGACAGATGGCAGAGGTATTGCCAGCGCAGTAAGACCGCGCGCCTCAAGTCTTAAAGTTAAGTCCCTTGTTGTATATGGTGCCGGTGATAGGATTTGAACCTACGGCCTACTGATTACGAATCAGTTGCTCTACCGAGCTGAGCTACACCGGCTTGTTATTCATCTGCAGTGGCCACCGACGCTTACCGGTGACCCGTTTTCATAATTGGCCTGTTGAAGCGCGCATTATAGCCATCCGACTGGGTGTATAGGAATTTATCAATGGGGAATGGTATCGGGTTAACGGTCAGCGGCATCGGCCCGATGCTCGGTTCCGGCGACAAATGACTGTTGATCATAGTCGCTGGCGTTAACGGTTGGGCTCGAGTGGGTCACCAGGTTTTTGATTAATTCAGCCGTAGCGGGGGCAAGCATCAAGCCGTTCCGAAAATGACCGAGGGCTGAGTGAAGGTTGGTTAGCACTGGATGAGGACCGATATAGGGCACACCGCTGGGGCTACCAGGGCGTAGTCCGGACCAGTGATGTTCGATCGGGAAATCGGCCAGTACCGGCGCCATTTCGAGTGCTGCGGCATATAAATCCTCGCGGGCCGCGGGGGTGGTCTGCTGATCAAACCCGCAATATTCAATCGTGCTGCCGACCAGTACGCGACCGTCGCGTCGGGGAATCAGATAGCGCGAACCGCGAAGTATCACGCGGCTCACGGTGCCCGGGGGCGTTTTGATAATGATCATCTGACCGCGAACCGGCTGAAGGGGTAGGTCCAGACCGGTGGTTGCCAGTAACTGGCCACCCCAGGCCCCGGCGCAGAGGATTGCAGCGTTGATTGAGTGTTGGCCGGCGCTGCTTTGTAAGCCGGTTACCCGGTCTCCGTGGATCTCAAATCCATTGATTCTGGTTTGTGGGTGGACTCTAACCTTCAGCAATTTGAGATGAGCTTTCAATGCAGTCAGTAGCCGGGGGTTTCTAATCTGGGCGATGGTGGGCAGGAAGAGTCCTTCGGTAATGCCCGGGTTGAGGGCCGGTTCGCAGGCAAACAGGCCCTCTCCTGTGAGTGGCTTCAGCGGCATCTGCCAGCGCTCTCCCCAGGTGAGTGCTTGTTCGCGCTCCGTTCCATCGACAATAAGCAGCCCGCATTGCTGCCATTGCGGGTCAATACCGGTGGCCTGGTGAAGCGCTTCGGCGACGGACTGAAACAGTGACTGGCTGCGAGTAGCAAGCCGCAACAGAGGATCGGGATAGCGCCATGGGTGCAGTGGCGAGAGGATGCCGCCGCCTGCCCAGGAAGCCTGCTGGCCTGTCTCACCGCTCTCAAATAGCTCGACGGTCGCGCCATCAAGTGCCAGTTCTCGGGCGATCATCATGCCAATAATGCCACCACCGATGATGCTGAAATCAGTCATGGCTGGAGGATTCCCCGGCGCTTAACTCCACGCGATTTTGGGCAGATCATTTCTCCGGAGTATAGCCTTCTGGCTTCTCCGCACCTCCTTTGAAAAGGAAGTTCTCCATTTCCGTTAGCAGGAATTTACGGGCACTTGCATCCGCCATAGATAACCGGTTTTCGTTAATTAACATGGTCTGGTGTGCGACCCACTCCTGCCAGGCTTCGGCGGATATTTCTGCCAATATGCGCTGACCAATTTCACCCGGATAAGGGGCCCGTTCCATTGCTTCCGCTTCTCTGCCGAGTTTTCGGCAGATGATTGTTTTGGTCATGTGTTTGGTCGCTCCAGTGTCCGTTGGTAAGCGGTGATGATTTTCTTAACCGCGGTGGCCATGCCCAGCTGGGTTTTCGGCCCTGGTGGATGGCCGAGTTCTCCCGTGTTAGCGGGGACGGCGTTATACCAGAGCTGACCGGGCTTATCCATTACCCGTCCGCCTGCCCCCCTGGTATGACATATCAGCGGTGATATCGTGAGATCAAAATGGCTGAAACTGTGATCAACGTTTTCAAGTGCCTGGAATTTTTCAATTTTAATGCCGTAATGTTCAAGACTCCAGTCGGCGAGCGAAGCAGGTAGCGCCGTGAGCTCCGGTAGAGACCAGAGCCCCCCCCAGATGCCGGTCGGTGGTCGTTTTTCCAGCAGTATCTGGTGCCACTTATTGGTGATTACCAGCATATGCGCGTTGCGACGAGGGCGTGTTTTTTTTGGTTTGGCCTCAGGGTAGTTAGTGACTGTATCGCTGCGAAAAGCCCGGCAATCTGTGTTGACCGGGCACGCCTGACAAAGTGGCTGGGAGCGCCGGCAGACAGTGGCCCCCAGATCCATAATCGCCTGGGTGTAATCACCACAGCGCTGCTGGGGGGTGTGGCTTTCGGCGAGTTGCCAGAGCTGTTTTTGAACTTTGCTGGTGCCAGGCCAGCCGGAAACGGCGTGGTATCTGGCCAGCACCCGTTTGACGTTACCATCGAGAATCGTCTGGTGCTGGTCCCAGGTCAGCGCGAGGATAGCGGCGGCGGTGGATCGACCGATTCCCGGCAGGCTGGTCAGAGTCTCCAGATCATCGGGAAAACGGCCGTCATGACTGTCGCGTATCACCTGGGCAGCCTTGTGCAAATTGCGACCTCGAGCGTAGTAGCCCAGGCCGCTCCACAGCGCTAACACCTCATCCGTTTCTGCGTTAGCCAGGCTCTCCAGGTTGGGGAACCGCTGCAAAAACTTCTGGTAATAGGGAATGACGGTGCTCACCTGGGTTTGCTGGAGCATGATCTCCGAAACCCATACGGGATAAGCGCTGGTATGGTTCTGCCAGGGCAGCTGTTTTCTGCCTGAATGGTCAAACCACTCCAGTAACTGCTGCGAAAACTCCTCGGTGCAGGTTGCTGAAATCAGTTAAACAGCCCTCTTAATAGCTGTTTTTTGAGTTGATCTTCGGGTGAGTCATCGTCGCTGGGGGCGAGTTTGGGTGCGAGCTTTTCCTTGAGTTTGCTTTTGGCCTGGCTCTTTACCAGGCCGCTCACATCCGGTAACACGCTGGGGCTATCAAAGTTGCCGCTGATTTTTACCGGGATGGCGGTGCCACGCTGTTTGTAACTGCCGTCAGCCAGTTTTTCGACGCTACCGGCAGTGACCCGGTAGTCAATCTGTTGCTGGTTAAGATCAACCTGGCCATCCCCCTTAATGTGCAGGAATTTATCTGGGTCGGAACGCTGTTGCTCGATGAAAAGGTCCCTGTTGCTCAGCACTCCGTTAACAACGCTGGCGCTGGCCTCAAAAACAGTGAACCGGGTCGGTTCGTCTTCCGGGCAGACGGAGTCGTCTGTAGCGCCGCTAATTGATTTGAGTCCCTGGCGAGCCAGACAAACACTGCGGTCTACATTGATTTCCTGCAGAATGCCGTCGGTAATTTGCAGCTTCAGTTGACCGTTGAGATTCCGAGTCAGCTCGTCGGTCTGGTTGCCCCTGGTGGAGAGGGTGGTCGAGATGTTGGCGGTCCCGCTGATCTGGTTAACGTTGGCCAGGTCTTTTATCAGGGGAGCAAGACTCACGCCGGTTAAAGACTGGGTGATCGCGACCTGCGGCGGGGTTTTTGCTCCGTTAAGGTCGACTGATCCGTCAATTTTGCCTTCGTAAAGACTAGCGCTAAAGGGGTCGACCTGCAGATGGCCCTGGTCGGCCTTCACGGTCAGAGAGATATCACTCGTTTTAATTCCGGCGGCAGTTAGTTCACCAATGGTCAGGGAGCCATTCAGGTTTAGCGTGGCGAGGGCAGCGAGGGATTCGCCAAGGTTAAGCGCCTCTTCATTAGATTCAGCACCACTAGACTGGCTGGTGTCGTTGGCAGACGATTCCGAAGCGGGTGGTAAATAGCGATCCAGATCGATGGCGTCGATCGCAAGCTGAAAGCGGATTGCCGGGCTCTCAAAATTAATAATGCTTGCCTGGCCATCGATCGCGGTCTGGTCCACTCTAATTGACAGGGCGTCAAGTTTTATCTGATTGTCGTTACCGGAAACCTGAAAGCCGGCGGTCAGTTTTTCCAGAGCGGTGTCATCGGCAGTTTCAATAGGCGGCAGTTTTAACGCAGCCATTAACCTCTGGGCATTAAAGGAAGCAATTTTAAACGAGCCCTTAAATTCCGGGGCCAGGCTTAACTGCGCAACTGAGATGTCGCCATTGAGAGACAAACCGGCCAATTTCAACTGCAGCTGGTCGACAGTCAGGGTGTCGGCCTTCAGGTCGGCTGCTAACTCCGCCGACAGGTTGACGCTTAATTCGCCGCCGGGGACGGTGTCGCCGGCGGCGGTCACCGTAAGGTCAAACTGGTTTAACGCAATTCGTTCAAAGTCGTTACTGATTTCCAGCGTTGATTCGCTGTCAATATGGGTTGTGAGTGCCGGTTCAGCAACCTCAACGGCAGCCCCGATCGCTATTTTGACCGGTTCGCCCGGCAGAATGGCGCCGCTCCTGAGGTTAAAGTCGCTGACGGTTACATCGGTCTGGCTCGTCAGGTCTCGCCACCGTATCTTTGCATCGGTGATTTCGACTCCACCGAGGGTAAATGCCGCCAGCGCGCCACCTTTGTTGTCGCTTTTGGTTGGGGATTCCTGGGTTGCGTTGGCACTGGCGTTCGAGCCCCCTCCCAGGTTTGCAAAATTGGACTCACCATCGGCGTTTATTTGCAGATCTGCCTGCAAACCGGCGAGGGTCAGCGTGTCCAGTTCAATAGTCCCGAACAGCAGCGGCAGTATTTTCAGGCTGACCGAAATCCGATCTATTTCGACCATTGCTGCTGGGCTGAACCCGGGAGCGTTGCTGAGCTGAGTGTGACCGAGGTCCAGGCTTAGCCAGGGGAAAAAGCCCAGGTCGACGTCGCCATCAATGGTTAATTCGCGACCGGTCTGGCTGGCGACCTGATCGGCGGCAATCTGTTTAATGTCGTCAGTGTCGATTACCTGGCTGGCGATGATCGCCGCGATTACCGGTAGCAAAATGACCACGGCTATTACGGTGGATAGGACTTTGACGGTTCTATTCAATGGTCTTGCCTCGTGTTGGTCGGGTAGAGATCAGGTCAGTCTGGCGAGGATATCCAATCTGCGGTCAATCTAACAGGCTGGAGTACAGGATTTTGGACGGATACTAGCTCTACTCCAGTCAGGTGACACAGGTGCGCCAGATCAGGGTGGCCATGCGACCGGTGCCAGGACCGCGGCGATGAGAGTAAAAACGCGGGTCTGCATAACAGCAGACACCGGAGGGGGTTATCCGTTCAACGCCTGCTTTTTTTAACTGCAGGCTGGCTATGGCCGCCAGATCCATCAACCATTGATGCCGAGCCCCTTTTTTCGTGGTGGGCGTAAAACTCTTTTCGTAGTCCTGGTCGAGTGACAAAAAACGATCTCGCATCGTGGCATCCACTGCGTAGTGTGGAGCGCTGATCGCCGGACCAATCCAGGCAAGTAGCCGGTGACTAGACTGTGTGAAAGAAGCAAGGGTCTCGGCAATAATTCCGGCGGCCAGGCCGCGCCAGCCCGCGTGGATGGCAGCCAGTTCGTTGCCGTCAATGTCGCAAATCAATACAGGCAGGCAGTCGGCGGTGAGTACCGCGCAGACCTGGTTGGGTTGATCGGTAAAACAGGCGTCTGCTTCGTAATGGGTCGTTGGCGTTGCCCGGTCAGCCCTTACGACTCGATTACCGTGCTGCTGATTTAACCAGACTGGCTCTGCGGGGAGCGTAGCGGCCTCGATTAGTAATTGACGGTTACGCAGCACCGATGCCGGATTATCACCAACATGTAAAGCAAGATTTAAGGCCGACCAGGGCGGCTTGCTGACTCCCCCGTCCCGGCAGGTGGTGAGGGCGTGGATGCCCGGAGGCAACTGGCATTGCGGCGTTATCCACTGTACGGTTCTGTGGTTGGACGAATTCACTGTTAGTTAATCAGGCGGGGGTGTCGTGGTGATCCCTATACTCCTGATCGAGGGTATCGATAAGCCGTTGAAAGTCGGCCGGGACCGGTTGCTGCCACTCTACCGGCAGGCCGGTACGAGGGTGATCAAATGCCAGCCGCGTTGCGTGGAGTGCCTGACGCTTGAAGCCATTCAGCGTCTGCTGTAGTAGTTCAGAGGCGCGAGCTGGTGGGCCGGTGCGATTTCCGTAGGTTGGGTCGCCAACGACCGGGTGGCGAATATGGCGCATGTGGACTCGAATCTGGTGGGTTCTGCCGGTATCCAGTTTTACTCGTAGCAGCGTATGGTGGGGCCACTGCTGGGCCAGGCGGTAGTGGCTACGAGCCTCACGGCCGCCGTCGGTGATGGTCATTCGGGTACGGTCGCCCGGGTGTCTGCCGATGGCGGCGTCTACCGTTCCGCCAGCAATTATCCAGCCATGGACCAGCGCCAGATATTCACGACTGATTTCCCGTTCTGCGAGTTTCTCGGAGAGTACTTTGTGTGCCAGCAGCGTTCGGGTAACCACCATCAACCCGGAGGTTTCTTTGTCGAGACGGTGAATGATGCCTGCACGGGGAATCCCGGCCAGTTCTGGATAGCGAAAGAGCAACCCGTTTTGCAGGGTGCCGTGACTAATGCCGGCGCCAGGGTGCACCACCAGCCCGGCAGGCTTGTTGACGATGATCAGATCCTCGTCTTCATCGACGATGTCCAGCTCGATCGGTTCGGCCGCTGGTGGGGCTATGGTCGTCGGTGTCAGGGTCCTGACGCTGATTTGATCCCCGCCGACCAGCCGTAGACGGGGTTGCGCGGGTTTGCCATTAACGGCCACCTGGCCATCACGAATCCATTTCTGTAGGCGGTTCCTGGAAAACTCTGGCAGTAATTTTGCCAGCGCCTGGTCGAGTCTCAGGCCGTTAAATTCGGGTGGTATCTGATATAGTTCGGCGGATTCTGTCATGGGTCCTGAGCGGGTAACTTGGATTGGGGTAGGACTGAATTTGGGCGGGCTCTTTCCGGAGCTCTTACAGGGTTGGAGCTCTATTGAGCAATTTTGGTCAGGGTAAAGAAAGCATCATTATGGATGATCAGACACGGAAATCGAAATGCGGTTATTGAGAAGTTGGTCACTGCTGCCCTTGCTGGCTCTGCTGGTGGTGGGCTGTTCGGGTGACGTTCAGGTTGAGGATCAGACCGTTAACTGGAGCCCCCAGGAGCTTTATGACCAGGCTCGAGAGTACCTGCTGGACGGGGGCTTTACGCCGGCGGTGGACCATTATGAAAAACTGATTGCGCGATACCCCTACGGTCCCTATGCGGAGCAGGCAAGAATGGATCTGGCCTATGCCTATTTTCGGGATAATCAGCCCGAAGCCGCACTGGATTCTATCGACCGGTTTATCAAGCTCTATCCGCTGCATGATCGGGTCGATTACCTTTACTATATTCGTGGCCTGGTGCATTTTCGGCGTGATGTCTCAGTTTTTGAGCGGATGATGCCTCAGGATGCTTCCGCTCGAGAGGTGGCCTCGGCCCGCAAGGCTTTCGACTCATTCCTGCTGCTGTTGCAGTTGCACCCTGATAGCG
>Ga0209273_10000642_pt1 | contig 40295 bp, 36 predicted proteins | sample tdAd471_FD_187126 | JGI IMG/M metagenome (GOLD analysis project Ga0209273, IMG submission 187126) | Marine sediment microbial communities from the Atlantic coast under amendment with organic carbon and nitrate - tdAd47.1 (SPAdes)... | ecosystem: Environmental > Aquatic > Marine > Coastal >...
TACACGGGCGGGATTGGAAAGCTCTAGAAGGCGTGGTTTGAAAATTGGTCGAAAACCTGGTTTGAGCAATCAGGCTTTGCACAAAGCAATGTTGGCGGAGCGGTATTACAGGGATAACAAACTGAGTATTGAAGAAATAATGAAGCTCATTGATGTTGGTTCTAAAAAAACCCTCTATAAATATCTTGCGTACCAAGGAAGAAGAAAATGCCTTGAGTGCGGCAGACTTTTCTGGGACAAGAAACAAGTCTTGGAAAGGGCTTATTGCAAAAAGCACAAAAGGAAAACTAAAACCGTTTGACTACTTCCCTTTCCTTTTCACCGAAAAGCAAATTCTAGGTTTATGGAAATTTCCTACATTTAAGACCAATAAATCACGACCAGCTAAACTAACCAATGGAAAAAACATTTTTCAAAAACCAAACATTTCATATTGTAATAATATCTCTACTTGGATTCTTCATTTGTTGGAATTCATATGCATTCATCATTTCTAAAAGCCTTGTTTCACTTATCCCCACTATTATTCAACTTATTGTGCTTTTATTGATTTTGATGAAACATAAGCATGCAAAAATGGGGATTAATCTATGGTCCGTATTACTTATGTTGGGGGGTGGACTTGTTATCCTTGGAAAACTTATGAAATTTTTTATTGGGGATGATATTACCGATGGTTTGGGCAAACTAGCCTTAAACATCTTAATATTAACTGCGGGAATTATAATCTATAATTTCAATCAGAAGACTGTTGAGGTAATACGGATAGATGAAAAATGAAATAAAAATATAGTAGGAGTTTGAATAAATGATTACAATGACTTTAGATGATATAGATAGAAAAATCAAAAATTCCCCTAGTCTTATTGGAACAACGGGTAATGAAAGATTGGTTCTGAGTGGGCTTTTAGAAGAGTTTGACGCATGCAAAGGTAATGACAAGAAAAAAGCCAAGTATATCTTGGAAAAATTGGGTTTTGGAATAAATGATATAAATAGAATTTTGTCCTAACCGAATAAAGTTCAAATAAATGATAACCCAACAACGAATATAGTACATGCTCTGCGAGACACACACGAAACCCACTTTACCCACACGAATGAACATGCGTCTTCTAAATAAATTTCACTTACCGTTTCTCTTGCTTTTATTAAGCTGCCAAAATGAGTCTTCAAGTGAACAAGCTTCCTCAGTAATTGAAAATGGAACGGACTGGGAATCAAAAAATCTTTATGGAAAAGTAAAATCCATAACACTTTACAAAGCAACTTATTTGGACAGTAAAGGAAAAAAAACTCGAGAACCAATAAAAACCTTTAGTGAGGAATTTACAGAGTTTGGTTCAATAAAAAAGACAGAATACTTTGATGATTTAGGTCTATTGTCTCAATCCACAGTTAACGAATTTGATGAGAACGAGTTTTTAGTCAAATCCACTACGATAAATGAAAATGAATATAGACCTTTTAAATCAATTACGACTATTGAACACGATACAATTGAAAACTTGATTATCCGTAATTCATCTTTAAATGATAGTCTGAACTTTAAATACATTGAAGAATACAATGCAAAAGGACGATTGATAAAAAATACATCAATAGAAAATGGTGATACCGTTGTGTGGACTTCCAAACAAGAATACAATAAAAACAATAAAATCGTTTTAGAAGAAGTATCACCTTCTAATGAAGAAGAGTCTCAAATCTTTAAATATGAATATGACAGCTTGGGTAACGTTATTGAAAGTATAAATGGAAACAAATGGATGAAATTCAAAACCATTTCCAAGTATAAAGGCAGCCATTTAGTTCTGGATAGCACTTATAATATCGGTGCGGACGAAAAGGAGCATCTTTCACAAATAATAGCATACGATACATTCTCTAACCCAATAAGTATAAAAATCTACGAAAACTCAGAATTGAATAGGGAACTAAAAAATAGTTACAAATTGGATAGAAAAGGGAACTGGATAAAGAAAACGGTGTCCATGAAAGAACATTTCGCGGACTCGAAAATATTTACCCCCGCATATGTCGAAACCAGGGAAATTGAATATTGGAAATAAATACCTGGGACTAACATAGATTTGAGTTAAATTAAAGTTTAAATAAACGATTCAAAGAAATTTAAAACCAACATTTGAAAAAAACGGTCTTAATACTAATAATTGTTTTTTCTGTGTCATGTACACAAAGAAGGAAAAAGGACATAGAAATTTCAGATGAGTTTAAATTGGAGTTTTTAAATGAAATTCTATCTGACACCTCAAATCTGAAAATTATATCCAATAAAGAACAATTAATAACATTCGGAGAATTGATTCCAGGTGTGATGCCAATCCATCCTAATGGAGGAAGTACCATTTCACATTTTGAATTTATTGCTGATTCTCTTGAGACTCAAGACATAGACTTTATTAGGCAGCAATGGATAAAAAACAAAGATTTTGATTTTATGCAATTAAAAAATTATGGATTCCGAGTATTTGATTTGCAAAAGTTAAGGCAAGAAACAAAATCGAATGATTTGTTCGATACTCTTGAAATAATGAATGAAGGCCATAAATCATTTTATCGTACAATTATTACTGTTCCAGTTTTCAATGAAAAAAAGGACAAAGCATATTTAATGGTAAATAATTATGGAGGAGCAACGTACATATTAAAAATGGAAAACGGGAAATGGGAAATTGAATCCAAAATTCATGAATATGTTGAATAATAACAGCTTGTTACTACGGACATATCTAACCTAGATAATGATAAAAAGTTCAAATAAAGGATGCGAAAACCAAGTTGAAATGACCTTGAGTAAAATATTGAAATCTTCATATTTGATTATTATCGGTTTTCTTGTTTTAGGAAATATAACTCATTCGGAAGCTTTAGATTATTCTGATTACGATGATAACTTAAAAGTTGCTGGCGAATTATACTTATTGAAAAAGGACATCCCTCTTGATGTTTTATTGGGCTTGGTTCCAAAGGACGATTCCGAATTTGAGTTATATTATGGAACAACTTATCCAGACCATAGGTTAAGTGAAACTGGATTTTTCTATGAAACTACTCAACAGATTTTTGAGCAAGTTACATCTGAAAGAAACGATGATTTCTATCTTCCAAGTTTAAAACTAATAAGCTTCGCCGATGGAGAATTTGCAGAAGAGTTTATAGAGTATTTGGAAAAGATAATAGAAATGGACAAGGAAAAATTTTGTGAATCAATCGATGGGCAAGGGTATGCAGAATATAATCCGATTAAATACTATTCAGATTTAAATAGATGTGATTAACCTAACTATTTAAAACAAAGTCCAATAAAACGATTCTGAAAACATCAATGAAAAACTTAATCAAGAAAACACTGTTGATAGAATCAACCGAATTTAACGGTTCGGTATCTGAATTGAAGGAATATATTCGTTTTAATAGAGAAAGAAAATTTAAACTTGATTGGATTTCCGAGACTGAATTTAAATTTTTGGCCAATGTTTCCATTGGAACTGTAATTGTTAATCATAATCCTGGCTTTTTTGATGGCATTAAGGGATATGCAAAACTTACCGAGTTGAACAATGGGAAAACAATAGTTGAATTGAAAACTAAATTGAGAGTTGAGATGTACATTATCGGGATTCTATTTTTAGTATTCCTTTCCATATTTTTATTCAGCAATGAAAATTTACCATTTTGGATACTGTTTCTCTTTCCCGCAATGATTTTATGGTTTGGATTTGTATACAGATTACAAGAAAAAAGACTCTTTGAGAAAGTAAGGCAATATTTAACCAAAGAGAACACCTTAAAGTTCAAATAAACGATTCAAAAGGTTGAAGAGAGATGTAATAAAGAAAGTAGAAATTGATACCCAAGGTCGTCTTAATATTAGTCCGGGTGAGCAAAAGTTCACCATGATTTATAGAACAGCAACACAAGTTCATTGGGACTCTCAAAACCAAAATCTTTATTCACCCAAACCATCGGATTGGACATATGTTGATTGGTATAATCATATAATTAGAGTTGCCCGCCAAGAATGTTTCTGCGAGCTCAGTTTAACCAAAGAAACTGTTTGGATAAATGTTCCAGAAAATATTAAAAATGAAATAATACAAGTTCAATAAAACGATAATATGAAGTTCAAGAAATCTTTACAAATGGCCGTTTGTCTTATCGCTATTTCTCAGTCAGTTTCGTGTAATTCTCAATCTACTAATAGTTCCAACATACAGGGAAATTGGTTTCCAGAATATCTGGGAGATATTAACGAAGCTTATACGGAATTTTATATTGATGATACAAGCGTTTATTATTTTAATCCTACTTCAGAGACAATTTCAGCCAACGAATATTATATCACAAATTCAAAATTATATTTCGGAAAGGACAATGGTGATTCTGCCAAGCTCATGGGTACTGTCTCTATCAAAAATGATACTTTAACTATTGTTAATGAAGCAGGAAATAGTTCATTCTTGAAACAAAATGAATTACCAAGTTTGGAAGATTTGATTAATGATGATACTTCCTTAGATATTTTTTTTGAGGGATATATTACTCGTGAAGCTGTTTGGAATGAAAATAAGTACAAGCCGTAATAGAAATAAAGTTCAAATAAACGATGAGCTATCACATAATTAACCTGAACTAATTTGAAAAAAATCATTTTCATAATCTGCTTTGTTGCCTCATTAATTGGCTGCACAGAATCTAAAAAGAAATTTGAGGATTATAATGAAGAAAACTTTATTGAGGTTCAAGGCATAATAATTAAAACAAAAAGAAAGATTGATTATAAGAACATCATTAAGACGAGTATTCACTTTATCTATAATTTAGAAAAGGAAAGACCTGATGTGGGATTTGAATTGGATTCACCATTTATGCTCAACGATGGAGAGCCCGTTATAATTTTGGTACATAAAGATGATGAGCAAATTAGTTTTTTCGGAGCAAGAGGAATTATTGATGAAGATGTTTTATTGAGTTATCTTGAAAAATGTGAAGAAATAGGTGGAGGTTATTATGGTTTAGATGAAAGCCTCTATAACTAGCTTAGCACTAATAATTACAAAAGTTCAAATAAACGATTCGAAAATAAATTGATTGTAAAGGTCATAAATGGGTAAGGAGAAAAATAATTTCATGAAAGGAAAGCACTGGATTATAGTGTTAATTATTATTGTTTCTTCTTACGGAATCTATACAGGTGTTAAGGATTTGAAATATGGCAAGGAAATCTGGACGAATGAAAGTAGAGGGATATTAATTGACAATTGTATGAGGGATTCGAAGGATATGGCGATTAAATATCGTGAATTGACTTTTGAATACTGTAAATGTTCGGTTGAAAAAATACAAGCGGATTTTACTCAGCAGGAGTACATACAAATTAAGGAGGAGGAAATTGAAATCCAGAAAAAGAAACTACTTCCAAGTTTTGAAACTTGTTTAACTGAATATCAGGAGAAAATCAAGGAAGATAAAATTAAAGGCTAGTACATAGTAGAGCAATATTATTTCTAGCACCTAAGTAAAGTTCAATTAAACGATGACTAAACCTGTGAAGACAGACTTCTACATTCTAACATTACTTATTGTAAGTTTTTTAGGATGTAAATCAGAACCAAGCGAAATTGAAAAATATCAAATTATATCGGAAGTCTTGAATCATTCTTATGGTCATCCAACCGATGATGAAAATGGATTGGGCTGGTTAGATTTGTCTAAGGATTATAATGCTCTTTTTGTAATAAAACATACAAACCAGATACCATCGGATATTGAAATAGTGGATCAATATTTAAAACTTAATAACTACAGTGAGTTTTCAATTGACGAGTTGAAGAAATATAGAGAGTGGGATATTAACCGGATTATTGGATATGACCGCTATCAATTAGAATCTGAAGGGAACAAAGAATTAGATAGCCATTATATTGGGCAAATCCAATTTTCTTCAATCAGTTTTAATAAAGGATTTGATAGGGCGATAATCTACACCTCTTATATGTGTGGCGGAGAATGTGGTGAGGGTCTGCTATTTCATTTGAGCAAATCCAATAAATGGGAAATTGAAAAAGTAGAAGTCATATGGGTATCTTAAAATGTACATTCTACTGGCTACAGAACCAAAAACAAAGTTTAAATAAATGATTTACATAACACTTTGAAACACGACATAAAAATTCTGGATGATTACCTTAATAGCGGAGCCAAGGCTTTAGTTGGAATATTTATGATTTGGTTATTTTTTGGTTCACTTGTTATATTTCGAAACCCTCTTTTTCTAAAGGACCTCGTTATTGGGGTTTTGTGTTTCGCAGGATTGATTTTTCTGGGAACTTTAATGTTCTCGAAGAAAGTAATCTTAATCGAAAATGGAGCAATTTATCAAGGGTTAATATTTGGGAGTCGAGTGTTTTATAAAAAGCTTATCGATATTGGAAATTGTAAAGCTCTAAAAGTTTATGATTTTACAAATCAAATAGTAATTCCTTGGTGGATAAGTGTGACTGCAAATTTATGGACAGACGAAAAGGCCTTTACGTTTAAATTGGTAACACAGCAGGGAAATGAAAAATATTTGATGTCCTTTAAAGGTTCAGATTCTAAAAATGATGCAATCGATTTTTTTAAAAGGAATACTGATTTAATAATAAAGTATTGCAAGTAAGAGAAGATATTTTTTCTATAAATTAAAGTTCAAATAAACGATTCCAATTGAAGACATTTAAACAGGTTCTACATCATTTTGAATCAAAGGAAAAGTACATATCAAATTAAAAAAGATTACGAATGAGCGGTATCCAAGACATGAATAATCGGATGAAGCAAAATCGTAATCTGAGACCTTCAAAACGACAAAAATTTAAGGAAAACAATAGAGAAGCTATTTACTCTAGTTCTAGTAAAGAGGACAAGCTATCCCTCAAAGAATTTTCGGATTTTCAGGTAAGAAAGGCCATTGCTAAAATTCGAGAAGAAGCGAAATCCAAAAAACGCTCTGAATTGATATTAACGACTGTCCTTATTGGAATTGTGGGCCTCTTTTTTACTTATGCCATATTTTCAAAGGAAAACACTGTCAAAACAAACACAGGCGATAATACCGTTGTCGATTCCGATACATCTTCTCCTATACTATGGAATGGAAAACTATCTGAACCTTTATTATTGCCATTCTTGGAATTGTACTATGCACCAAAAATTGAGAATTTGGACTCGATAGTACAAATTGGAAAAAAAGTCAAAATTAATTCTAGGACTATGGTAGTGGACAGCAGTACCACAAATATTCTTTTTTTTGATAGCAATTGTAAATTGATACACCAACTGCTTGAAGAAGATGGGTTTATTACATGGATGTATGTGGGGCCAGTAGAGGAGAATTTGGGCCCTAAGAGGAACCTATTTGCATTGGCCAAAGATGATACCAACAATGATGGACTTATTAATTTAAAAGACAAAGCCTATTTGTACATTTCAAATCCTGACGGAAAGGATTTAACTAAAGTCACTGAAAGACGAATAGAAAGCATGAGATGGATAGGTAGTGGCAATAAATTACTAATTGAGTTTCCGAATCAGGATGATTTTTTTAACCAAAAGAAACAAAAGGACAGTCTTTATGGTATCTTCAACACTGAGACCAAAATCATGAGACTAACCAATCAAAAAGAAGAAATAACTTTACCATAGTTCAAATAAACGATGCAAAAGTTGCGGGCTTTTTCGCAGTCCATGGTATTTCTATTATTTTCTCACCTTATCTCAAATTTTGATATTTCTCCTACCTTCTTACCTAACCCAATGATGACGGGGGTTTTCAAACTAGGTTAGATGTTTTTTCAACTTACCTATCTTACCCCTTTAGGTAGGTTAGGTGACTTTTAGGTAAGATGGAAGTTATATATCCTACCTAAGGTTTTGCCCCATGAACACTGGCTCTACCCTACTTTAGGTAACTAGGGAGGTATATTCTTCTTTCTTTGCAAATTCCATTTCCCAAGGGCTTCCCCCAAAGAGCGGTCGGGACAAATAACCGTAAATCTGTTTTCAGGGGTGCTTTATCTTCTGATTTCTTTGTTCCTTTCGCTCTGCGTTCCGTTTCCAACGAAATTTTGATGATTTGATGACAAACCTCTGGGAGACCTTATAAATACTGGTAGTTCACCCGTCATCATTTTGTCATCGTTTCATCATTTTTGTTTTTTTCTTCATTGTTCCTGTCATCATTTTTTATTTTGATGACAGAATGATGACAAAGTGATGACAGCCTAAACCCTTATAAACACTAGGCTAATATCAATCTGTCATCAAATCATCAAATTTTTGGCATATAATTTTATTTTTTCCTGTAGTTCATCATCCATCTAATCGCACTATGTAATAAGCCTATTTTGCCCCAACGGCAAAAAGGGGTACAGAATCGAGCTCCCAACTTTGGCCTGAATACTAAAAATTTATCACACTGTCCAAAGCTTCATCTGCCTCCTTATGGATAAAGTTTGCTTGATAGTTCAAAGTAGTCTTTAAATCGCTATGGCGATAGAGTTTTTGAAGCATCAAGGGATGAATCTTGTCACCCGCAATATTCCCAAAACTGTGACGTGCAATATGATTGGAAAGGGGTTTTTCTATTTCACAAAGCTTAGCGATTCTCCTGAGATATTTGTTACATAGTTTTGTGGCATTTCTTGTTTTTACAAAAACAGCTTTGGTGTCCTTCGGATTGACATCCTTTAGAAAGGGAAAAACATAGCCATTATTTAACTCTTTGTCATTCGTATATAAATCCAAAATGACCTGCGCTTTATACGGGATTTTTAAGCTTACCGGTTTAGAGTTTTTGTTCATTACATAGAAGAGACGATTGTCTTTGAAATCGCTCCATTTAATCTGTACAATATCCGAAATACGAATCCCTGCAAAATAGAAAGCCGTTAACCATACGTTCCGGGTATGCCAAATAGAAGTTCCATAGTCCAACTCCAATTGCTCAATGCTTTGAACTTCTTCGATAGTCAGACCGATTTTATGTCCTGAACCAATCCTTATTTTTTCCTTATCGCCTGCAAAAGGGTAATATTTGGATGGAACTATCCCGTCTTTTATAGCTACATTGAAAATGGTACGGATAAAGATAAGTTGATTGGTTACGGTTCGATCTTTATGTTCCAGATAAATAGTGCAAAAATCCTTGAACTTTTCAATAAAACGCTCATTGATGTCTATAAATCTAAGTGATGACCTGTTTTTGAAATAATTCACTGAATCATAAAAGTCGGTTTTCGATTTGCGTCCAGCACTAATACGTTTCTTCCTTCGGCTTTTAATACCCTCTATGATATCATCCTTTTTCAACGAACGTTTAAGGTGTAAAAATTCATCAATATTAAAAAGAATTGACATCTCGGCCTTGGCAACAGATAAGGTTCCCCTATCATATTTATCCTTTATACGTTCAGCCGCTAGCACAAAAAATGGTTTTACCCCCTCTACTCCCTTCAACTTTTGCTTGGCCTGTTTTGGAGTTAGGCTTTCGTCTTTAAAATCAAAATAAATATCGTTGGCCTCAATCAACTTTTTCATCAGAAAGTTGTTCAACTTTTTATGATTGGGGTGCGATCTTTTGACCCTGCTAACTGTCTTATCCCAATCTTTTTCAAGAATGTACTGGCCTAAAAATCGGTAGCTTGTTCTATAATTATCACTTATCCGCAATGCAAGTGGTGCTGAACCGTCGGTTCTTTCCTTATTTTTTCGTCGAACAATCTTAATGCTGGCCATAATTCTCCGTTTTAATCCTTAATAAAAGTACAACTTTAAACAAAAAAAGGGGTACAGAATAGGTACAGAATAAATTGATATTAAATGGATTCATTTGGTTTTATTTAACATTTAAAAAAATGTATTCAATTAATTATCAGTTGTTTAAGTATTTGTTGGTTGGTGTTTTATCAAGCTCATAACCCGAAGGTCGCTGGTTCGAGTCCAGTCCCCGCTACTATAAAAAGCTCCTTGAAAAATCAAGGAGCTTTTCTTTTTGGATACAACCGAAGTTTATTTTAGTGTCAAGCTACCATACAATCCATGGTGCAGCCACGTATGCAATCCCTGCCATTACGTGCATAAAAACCGGAGAATATTATTTGGTTTTTATTAATCCTTCCAAAAAGCCTAATTTCACTGATACTCCAAAGGTAAACTTTTATCGGGGCTTACCTATTTTAATAGTTCCTTAACAAAATTAACAGCTTATTTCCCTAAATTGTTAAAGCCTAATTCATCATCAATCAAAAATGAGACAATCTACCAACTATATTGTCTTACTGTTTCTATGGCTCAACCTTGCGTTTGCCTATGGCATTACCACAAACAGTGGTTATGGCGGTTTTCCCACGCCCATTGCCGAAACCTTTAAGGATTCCTTGGATTGGGCCGATTATTATTTCAATATTCACCGATTTGAAGATGCGATTCCTTTATATAAAAAGAGTTTAAGGGAAACCGACAAAGCACAGAAAATCCACATTTTAAAAAAGCTAGCGCTGAGTCAGGCTGCATTGGACAATCCTGAAGAGTCCATTGCCCACATCTACGATTATTTTAAAATAGATTTCCAACCCACTTTTTTGTTGCACGAAGATTTTGATGGTATTCGAGATGAGGAAAATTTTGCAAAATTATCAGGAACCGTATTGCCAAAAATTACGGTTTGGTCCGTGTTCTACTTTTTTGTTGCCCTGATTGGCTTTTATGTCACTTTTGTGCTCTTGATCAATAAAAAAATTGACAAACATGCCAGAATCCTGATTGCCACCTTTGTCTTTATCCATTCTCTTTTCATTTTAAACATTTGCGTCAACCATACCAACTATGTTTTCGAGTTTCCGCATACCTACCTAATGTCTACCTGGTCCTCTCTTTTATATGGTCCCTTACTTTTTTTATATTTTAAAAGAGTCTCAAAACCAACTGATTTAAGCAAAAGTGATCTTTGGCACTTTTTGCCAACTTTAGTACTAACGGTTTACCTTATTTTCAATGTTTATGGTTTTTCCGGGACCGAGAAAGTAAACCAAATGCTTCAAAGGCTGGAAGAAGGTTTAAATGCCGGAGATTCCACAAAATTGGCGCTGTTGGTAGCCCTCAAGGCAATTTCACTTGGTTTTTATGCCTTATTCGTTCATTTGATTCTGAACAAAAACAGCGGGGAATTGAGTAAAAAAACCAGAATCTGGCAGAAAAACATCTACCTGATACACGTAAGCTACGTGGTAGTATATCTCGTTTATGGCGCCTACATTGTTGCAGGCGTAAATAGTGGAGTGTTCTTCCATGCCCCTATAGTTCTAATGAGCACCATGGTCCTTTATATTGGATATGCAGCGAACGTGCAACCCGATGTGTTCAGCGGACTTTACTCCTATACCAACCGTTTGTTTCCAAAATATGTCAAGTCGGGGCTAACGGACAGTTTATCGCAAGAACTGAAGCAAGATCTCATCGCCCTTTTTCAAAAGAAAAAATTGTATCGCAACAACGATATAAACCTGGATATGGTTGCTGATAAATTGGGCACTACCCGCCACAATGCCTCCCAACTCATCAACGAACACTTTAACATGAGTTTTAGAGAGTTTGTGAACTCCCATCGCATTCAAGAAGCCAAAGAACTTCTCGAAAAAGAAAACGAATTCAATATTATTGACATTGCTTACGAAGTTGGGTACAACAACAAGGTATCTTTTAACAAAGCCTTCAAAAAAGACACACAAATTACTCCAAGCGAATACCTCGATAGCCTAAAACAAGGGTAAATTCTTATCGGGAACACCTAAAAACAAGGGTTTTATAGCTAACTAGTAGTCATCAATCGAAAATCATCAATCTATGAAACGGCTATTAAAACAACTCGTTTTTAAGTACGTGGGTCAGGAACGCCAGACGCCTGACCACTTCAACAGTCATGAAAAGTACAAGAAGTCTGGGCTAACAGAGGAAGAAGCCATAGCGATTCGAGGAAAAATCAAAAGAGCTTTTGAGGAGGACAAAATCTATAGGAACAACACGATTTGTCTGGACGTCCTTTCGGACCACATCCAAGAAAATCGGTACAAGGTGTCCCAAGTAATCAACACCTATTTCTCCAAAAACTTTTATTCTTTTTTAAACGAATACCGAATAAGAGAGGCTCAGCATCTATTGCTTTCAGAACCTACCCTGAGTGTAAAGGCCGTTATGTACGAAGTTGGCTTTAACAGCAAAAACAGCTTTTACAGTGCCTTTAAGAGAATCACCGGGCTTAGCCCCAACGATTACAGAGCTGCAGCCAACATTGAGTTCGTTGGGCAACAGGAACTGCGTATGGCGTAAGCAGCACCTTTAAATTGTTTTGAGCTTTGCTCGCAAAAAACCTCTTGGCACGCCAAGAGGTTTTTTTATATCTCGTTATGAAATGATTATAAAACCAATTCTGTTGTGTTAAAAACGGTACTTCCCGGTGGGCTTCACATTTTTTAAGGTTCTTGCCGTTTAAAAAGTACCCCAACCACAAGGCATATCAGTTGATTTGTTATGCAATTGTAAAGGTAGGGCGGTGAGAGGCCTTACTTCTTAAAAAGACAAAATCCATTGAGTTTTGTTCACTTCCCAGAAGTATTATTTGAATTAGCTATCATTTTCCCTAGCGCCGTCCACCTTTCTCAATTGCTCTAACTCATTTCAAACTACTAACAAAACTTTATTCGTATGAAAGTAAAGAAACTGTTTGGAGCACTGGTGGCCATGTGTCTATCGATAACATTTGCCCATGCTCAAGAAAAAACGGTCACCGGAACGGTCACCGACCAGGGAGGAGTTCCTTTGCCTGGTGTAAACATTGTTGTACAAGGCACTGTTCGGGGTACACAGTCCGATTTTGATGGCAATTATGCCATTGAGGCCAGTGAAGGAGACGTACTCGTATTCTCCTATCTGGGCCAAAGAACACAACAAAGAACCGTAGGTGCAGGAAGCACAATCGATGTTCAAATGGAGGAAGACGCATCACAACTTGAAGAAGTGGTGGTGACCGCACAAGGTATCGTAAGGGAAAAACGCTCCTTAGGGTACTCGGTGTCCACTGTGGCATCCGACAAGGTAGAATCCAGGCCAGAGGCAGATGTTGCCCGTGTATTGAACGGAAAAATAGCCGGGGTCAATATCACATCGAATAACGGAATGTCCGGTTCGGGTACCAACATAATTATTCGTGGGTATTCTTCCGCAACACAATCCAATCAGCCACTATTTATCGTGGATGGTATTCCGTTTGATTCCGGAACCAACACCCAGACCAACTTTTTGGATGGAAACACAGAGTCCAGCCGATTTTTGGACTTGGACCCCAACAATATTGAAAGTGTAAGTGTATTAAAGGGATTGAGTGCAACGGTACTATACGGTAACCGAGGTAGAAATGGTGTAATCCTAATCACCACCAAAGGTGCTGCCACGGGTGATACCCCGTCCAAAACCGAAGTTTCCGTTACGCAATCGGTATTTATGTCGAATGCGGTCCTCCCAAAATTTCAAGACAATTATGGTGGAGGGTTCCACCAAGGTTTTGGATATTTCTTTAGCAACTGGGGGCCACGTTTTGACCGTACCGATGATGATGGCATAGCCACCGCAGCACAGTATATCAGAACTGGATCCAATGGCTTAGCGCTGCTTCAACACCCATTCAATTTTATTGCCGACCCCACTTTGATTGCTGGTTACGAAGACTTGTTGGATGATGAATACCCCTATAAACCTTATAACGGTGTGGAGGAATTCTTTAGAACAGGCTATGTGTACAGTACTTCGGTTAACGTAAGAGGCGGTTCGGAAAAAGTAAATTTCAATGCCAACTATGGCCGCACAGAAGATATCGGGGTCACTCCAGGCAACAAATTACTGCGTAACAACTTCAGTTTGGGAGGCAATGCCACTTTATCCAACAACTTTACAGTTTCGGGAGTGTTCAATTTTGCAAGAACAGGCTATAAATCGCCTCCAAATGCTGTAAGTACAGGTAGTGGCGCCGCTTTTAACGGTTCTGCCATATTCGGGGATGTTTTATATACCCCTAGAAGCGTCGACTTGACCAACCTTCCGTTCCAAGCGGTGGATGGTAGGAGTCTTTATTATCGCTCAGGCAACGATATTCAAAACCCATATTGGACGGTGGCCAACTCCAAAACTTCACAGGAAACCGACCGCTTTACTGGAAATGTTTCAATGAGCTATGCCCTTAATGACTGGATGAACCTGACCTATCGTGTGGGGCTGGACACCTACACGGAATTAAACTTGTATGGACAAAACAGAGGTGGAGTCGATGGTCCTACCTTGGGTATTTTAAGAACATCTTCAGTAAGGAACTCCATTTGGAACCATGACTTGATATTAAGTGCAGAAAAAAAACTTTCAGAAGATTTAAGTCTTAATGCAACTTTAGGTGCCAATAGTCGTCGTGACACCTATGCACAAGATGGTATTGAAAGTCAGGGCCAATTGGTTTTTGGAGTTTTGGAACATTTCAACTTTACCACGCCTTCTTCTGTTAACTCATTCTCGGGAACCAGTCTAAATCAAAACTTTGAAGAAAATCTTGTGGGTATTTATCTAGATGCTACACTTTCTTATAAAGATTTGCTCTATCTTAATGTAGTAGGAAGAAATGATTGGTCCTCAACCCTCGAAAGAGAAAACAATTCCTTGTTCTACCCAGGTGCCAGTTTGTCGTTTATTCCAACAACAGCGTTCCCTGCAATCCAAGGAAATGTGCTAAACTACGCAAAACTTAGGGTTGGTTACGGGTCTTCCGCAGGTTTCCCAACACCTTTCAACACAAGAGATGTGCTCACTTTAGGTGCCAGAACCTTTGTGGATGCAAATGGCAATGTAGTGTCAGGAAATACAGTTTCCGATGTACTGGGCAACCGAGATTTATCGCCCGAAAGAGTACAAGAATTGGAGGTAGGTGTGGACACTCGATTGTTCAACAGGCTCAATCTTAATGTGAGTTTGTATCAAAAATCCACGACCGACCTGATCACCAACCGAACCTTGGACAGCTCCACCGGTTTCCGTTCCACTTTTGTAAATATTGGTGAAGTAGAGACCAAAGGTGTGGAGGTAGATTACGACCTGAATCTATTGAGGGAAAGTGAAGCTGGTATAGGATTTAACCTAGCTGGTAACTTTACCGCTAGTGAAACCATAGTAACGGATTTGGCCGAAGGCACCAATAACATCCTACTCACTTTTGCCGTAGCCGGGGAAGCAGCCAACTACGCTGTAGAAGGCAGGCCCTTCGGCGTATTGCTAGGAAGCACTATACAACGGGATGACAACGGCAATAAGGTGGTAGGCCCGAATGGACGCTATTTGGTGAACAACAATATTACTGAAATTGGCGACCCCAATCCAGATTGGACCACTGCGCTTATTCCAACCATTACGTTTAAGAACTTTACCCTATCGGCCAACCTACAATATCGCCATGGTGGAGATGTGTACTCCGTAACCACTGCAGGTTTGATAGGTCGTGGAGTTGTTGATTCTGATGATCCTATCGATAGAGAGTCCAATTACATATTACCAGGTGTTTTTGAAAATGGCAGCCCGAACAATGTTGCCATCTCCTCCACAGAATTTGGGTTCAATACGCTTTTTGCAGGTGGCATAAACGAAGTGAATGTTTTTGACGGTACTACCATCAGACTACAGGAAGCCGCTTTGGGATATTCCATTCCCAAAAAAATGTTGGAAAAAACACCTTTTGGCAGTCTTTCGTTCACGCTTTCAGGGACCAACCTATGGTACAAAGCGGTAAACTTCCCAGATGATGTTCGTTACGATACCAATTCTTCCAGCACCGGTGTTGGCAACGGGCAAGGAATCGATTTCTTCACCGGACCATCCACAAGAAGATATGGACTTACCGTAAGAGCATCATTTTAAAAGCAGCTAACTAGAATCAAAAAATATATTATGAAAAAAATATCAAATATACTAAGTCTTTTAATCGCTGCGCTGACAGTTATGCTGGGCTGTGAGTCCACTTCGTTGGATGTGGTGGAGAGTCCGAACGCATTAAATCCGTCGCAGGCGAGTGTTGATTTCTTTCTGAATCAAATTCAGCTTATGACAGCACAAATCCATTCCGGTGAGGAAGGTCGTGCCGAAAATGGCCTCAGTCAATTTGGAATGGAACCCGTAAGAATGCAACATGGTTTTGGGCCCACTTATCGTGAAAATTATGACCCATCCGATTTTGACCGTGTTTGGGACAATGTCTACGCAAGAGCGTTGATAGACATCAGGACCATGAATCCCTTGGCGGAAGAAGCAGGCCAGTTCACCCATATTGCCATCGGGCAAATATTGGAAGCCTATATTATGATGTCCATGGTCGATTTCTTTGGGGATGTACCCTATTCAGAAGCAGCCAAAGGCGGAGAGGGAATTTTAAACCCTTCCGTGGATTCAGGAGCTTCTATTTATCAAGCAGCAGATCAACTTTTGATTGATGCCATTGCCAATCTGAACAAGGATGAAACTTCTTTGCCGACCAATGACCTGTTCTACGACGGTAACGAAGGTCAATGGAGGAAAGTGGCCAACACCATGCGTTTAAAGCTATACCTGCAAACACGTTTGGCCAGTGCCGATGGATTTGGAGCATCAGCTTCCACAGCGCGTATCAACGAGTTGATCAATGGCGGTCAATTGATTTTGGACCCTTCCGACGATTTCTTGTTCCAATGGGGAACCAATAACGCCTCTCCAGATAGCAGACATCCTTATTTTGATGCGAATTATGATGGTGCTGGGCCTAGCTCAGACTTTTATACCAGCAACTATTACATGAATTTGATGGCCAATCAGTATGGTGAGCCCGATCCAAGAATACGGTACTACTTCTATAGGCAACAATCAGATTTTTCAGGTGCCGATGTAGTAACCAAAGAATGTGTAACCGAAATCTCGCTGCCCGCTTGGTGGGATTCCAGTGAACCCTATTGCTTGGTACCGGCAACCAATGGTTTGAGCGGCTATTGGGGGAGAAACCATTTGGATGATGACGGAATTCCACCAGATGATGCCTTTAGAACCTTGCATGGTACTTACCCTGTTGGAGGACCGTTCGATGACGATTCATTTAGAAATGTATCCGGTTCGGGCGCTATAAACGAAGGTTTGGTAGGTGCAGGTATTTCACCTATTCTAATGTCTTCCTACACCTATTTTATGTTGGCCGAAGCTGCATTGACCTTAAATACAACAGGGAATGCTAGGGATTACTTGGAAACAGGAATCAGACAATCCATAGGCACCGTGGTCGACTTTGGAGCTTCCTTGGCTTCTGGAACCGGATATGAGCCCACAACGGCAGCCATTGACAATCATATTGCCGAAATATTGGCCAATTATGATGCCGGTGATGATACGGACAAGCTTCGCATCATTGTTGAGCAATATTTTATAGCACTTTGGTGCAACGGGATCGAAGCCTACAATACCTACAGAAGAACAGGTCAGCCGGACAACCTAACACCCGCATTCACCACCCCGGACCCGGGCCCGTTCCTAAGGTCCATGTGGTATTCTCAGACGGCGGCGGACAGCAACACGAACATTGTGCAGAAGAGTGCTCCAAGTACTCCAGTGTTCTGGGACACCAATGCTGATGGATTCGTAGATTGATTTATAACCAAAACAAAATACAGATGAAAAGTAATTTTAAATATATATTCGGCCTTGCCCTCCTAACCGTAGGAATCGCGGCATGTGAAGACGAGGACAAAAATCCGCTCAATGTTTTTGAACTGGAGGATTCAGCCGCACCTTACGTTAGAATTGTGATTGATGAAACCATCGTTGCCAAAAGCGATTTGTCCAACTCCACTTTTTCAGGAACGGTTGACGACCCGAGCGATAATGTTGCTTCTTGGGATTTGAGCGTTACCCTGGAATCAGGAGGAGTTTCCACAGACACCGTTGCCTTGACAACCGTAACAACCTTTCCAAGCGACATCACTATCCCTTACACCGATATTGCCAGTGCTCTTGGTATAACCGTGGATGATATCTCCGGAGGGGACTTTATCCGGTTTTTAGGACGGTCCACCGGCATTGATGGTACGGTAACCACAGTGGAAAACTACAGTGCAACTGTAACCGGTCAACCAGAGCAATTGCAAGCCTTTAATTTTATCGTTCTTGTCAAATGTTCACCGATTACGGGAACAACAGTGCCCGGAACTTGGGTCATTGAAATGCAAGATCTTTTTGGCGATGGATGGGATGGCGCCTTTGTCACTTTTGAAATAGATGGTGTTGCCACAGACTATACATTCACCGCAGGAGATGCGGCAACATTTAATGTTGATGTGCCCAATGGCACCAGCGAACTAGTGATTTCATATACCAGTGGAGCTTTTGAAGAAGAACATGTTTACACTATTGAAACACCGGATGGCGAAGTACTTGGACCTTTTGGTCCCAACCCGTCTCCCTGTATCAATTAATTTTTACATATTGTTCAAGAAGAAGGCCTGTTCCAAATGGAACGGGCCTTTTGTTTTTATCCTAAAAATGGTTCCAATACATCGGGAATGGTACTTGTTGTTGAGGATTTCCGAGGGAAAGGAAGTATCAGCGTACATTTAATGTAGTTGAAAAACAGCCTTGAAACCCAAAATATCTTTTCAAAAGTATTTGTTTCATTTTTTGAATGTATTTGAATTAGTCCAATCCTCAAGGCTGTTTTTATTTCTTCAAGACATATAATAATAGAATTAAGTAAATTTCCTTGCTTTGCATTACTGCAATAGACCTTACCTTTGCGCCCTAACAAGATAAGCTTGAACAACACTTCCAACTATACCAATAAAAAAGCACTTTTATCTCTTGCCATAGGCGGTTTTGGCATAGGCCTTACAGAGTTCGTGATTATGGGAATCCTTCCCAATATTGCAAATTCCATGGAAATTTCCATACCCAAAGCAGGCCATTTTATAGCCATTTATGCCTTGGGTGTGGTCATTGGAGCACCTGTAATGGCCCGTATCACAAACAACCTAAATCCTAAAAAGACTTTATTGTTCTTAATGTTGTGGTTTACGATTTTCAACACCTTATCTGCATTTTCAGGCAACTATTGGGTTATGATGCTTTTCCGGTTTTTATCGGGAATGCCTCATGGCGCTTTTTTTGGTATTGGCGCTGTGGTATCTGGGTATTTGGCAAAACCTGACAAAGCTGCCCGGGCCATGGCCATTATGTTTTCGGGCTTGACCATCGCCAACATTTTAGGAGTTCCATTGGGAACCTACATTGGACAGGAATGGCATTGGAGCTATTCGTTTATACTAGTGGGAATCGCAGGGATTGCTACCTTGTCCAGCCTATATTTTTGGATGCCCAAAGAAGATTTGGACGAAGTTGAAGATCCCGAAACCCAAAGTACATCTCCCGGTTTAAGAAATAAAAAATTATGGGCCCTCATTATATTGACCACGGTAGGAACCGGAGGCTTTTTTGCTTGGTATAGCTACATTGCCCCTTTGGCAACATCTGTGGCAAAACTACCGGAAGACAATGTCGGATACATAATGATTGTGGCTGGAATCGGAATGTTTTTTGGAAACTTTCTGGGCGCAAGAATGACGGAAATCTTCAATCCTGTGAAATCAGTTGTGATAAGTATGCTATGTATGACAGCCGTACTCCTCTTAAACTCGCTTTTTGCCAGTAACCATGTCGTTATATTTATCTTGAGCTTTAGTATTGGCGTTATTACATTTACGATTGCCGCACCCATTCAAATTGCTATAATAAAAGCCGCAAAAGGTGCCGAAAAATTAGGCTCCTCAATGAACCAGAGTGCTTTTAATATGGGAAATGCATCTGGGGCCTATTTTGGGGGACTTCCCATGGTTTTTGGACTGGGGGTCAATTATGCCAGTGTAGTCGGGGCTATTTTGGCATGCATTGGCGCTGGTATTGGAATATCCATTCTCTACTCGATGAAAGCCCAGAAAAAAAAAGAGGCATTACGCTCTTAGGATTTAATCACCCTATTTTTCATTCCATAAGTATAATTGCATAAAAGTCCAATTAGTTCATTAGTTTAGTTGATCATTAAAACTTTAGCTTTTGAGAACCTTTCTATTATTGTTGATTTTTACCGGATTAGTCTACCCAGAGATAGATTTCAATAACAAAAAACCTAAAAATACGTACTCCGAACTTGTATTTTCGGATGAGTTTCAAAACGAAGGAAAACCGGATTCAAGAAAATGGCATCATCAAATTATTCCACCAAACAATGGAAGCTGGCACAATGATGAACTGCAACACTATACGGACAGGGAAGAGAATTCATTTGTAAGCGATGGCACATTAAAAATCCGAGCCATAAAAGAGGAATACACGTATAATGGAAGCACAAAAGAGTATACTTCAGCTAGACTAAACACCAAATTCGCATTTACTTACGGACGTGTGGAGGTAAGAGCAAAACTGGCCAGTAATGCAGGAACATGGCCCGCTATTTGGACTTTGGGAGCCAATATTAACGAAACCGGAAATTATCTCGGGGATCAATACGGAAACGTGGGCTGGCCTCTTTGTGGTGAAATCGATATCATGGAACAAACGGGTTGGGACAAAAACACTACCATATCCCATTTCCATTGGGGGGATTTGAACACCAAAGAATATATGGATACCGGCGGTGAAACTCCTGTGGCAAATGCCTCTACTGAATTTCACATCTATGCTATGGAGTGGGATAACGAAAGTATCAAGACCTATGTGGACGACACGTTGGTATTTGAATTGCCCAACACCGACAACAAGCCTTTGAACCACGAACATTACCTGATTCTAAATATGGCCATAGGCGGAAACCTTGGTGGTGATGTGCCGGTGGACTTTACCAAAGATACTTTTGAAATTGATTACGTTAGGATTTATCAATAAAAAGTCAACTTATTGACCCAGTTCCCTGACATCAAAAAAAATAAGCTCCTGATTATTGAATTTGGCCGTGGCCTCTATGGGGTTACAACATACTTCGCAGTCCTCCACATAGGTCTGTTGCGGCACGGAACTATCTAACAAAAAAGATATTTCTTCCCAACAATAAGGGCATTGAAAAAAATGCTCGTACATCTATTAAAAATCAACATTGAGTAACTCGCCGCTAACTTGCAACATTTGAAGTTCTGCCAATTTTGCATTGTATTTGGCCTGGCTTTTTGCCAATACAGCATTCAATAAATTCAACTGGGCCTGCCTAAACTCAATGGAGGTAACTTGTCCAAGTTTATACCTTTCATCTGTTCTCGTGAAGTTGTTCCGATTGGTTTGCAGGTTCTTCTCCTGTACCTCCAACACATAGAGGGCATTGGTATAACTATCCCATGCATTACGGATATCCCTTTCAACCTCCAACTGGATTTGTTTTTTGGCAATCTCTTGATTTTTGTAGGCCACCTTTGCGTTCTTGATTCCCGTAATGGTACTCCCCCCATCAAACAAATTCCATGTTAAGTTTACCGCCCCGGTTACTCCTGTGGAGGTGTTCTGTAAAACAAAAGCCAACGGACTGTTATTGTTGGATTCGTTCCAACCATAGGTTCCAGTCAATCCAATGGTAGGCAAATAACCACTTTTAGCGACCCTGATATCGTTAAGGCCCATATTAAGGTCCTTTTCAACAATTTGAAGTCTCACATTGTTCAATTGTGCTTCGTCGTACATCGCTTCCATTTCCAAGCTTGGAATGAACGTTACCGTTGTATCCGCCAAAAATTGGTCTTCAAGGTCCCTGTTTAGTATCAGGTTAAGATCCCGCATGGTATTTCTGAGTTCTTGCCTGGAATTCAATAGGTTGATACTATCGGTATTGATGTCCACTTCGGCATTCAACACGTCCAACCCTGTGTTCTGACCAAATTCAAATTGATATTGGGCCCTTTTGAGTCGATCTTTGGAAATTTCCAAGGCTCTTTCCAGGTTTGCTGTGTTTTCAGTAAGACGTGCTGCTTCATAATACACCGTGAAAAGCTGTAAAATGGTATTTTCTATCGTCTGTCTGACCTCTAGTTCGGATTGTTCCGATCTTTCCTGAAAACTTTTGTAATTATAATACCTTCCCAAGCCATCGAACAAGGTATAGTTTACATTGACCGCAGCATTGTATCTTCTGGTTTCGGCCCCTTCTGCTGTTCGCACATCACCATTTCCCAATACACCCTCGGAATTTTGCTTGTCGATGCTACCGCTGGCATTTCCTGTTACTGAAGGCAAATAACCCGAGTTAAGAATATTGGCATTGTTTTCATCGATCAACTTGGTATTGCGGGCGACCTGAATATCCAAATTGTTTTCCAAGACCAAATCTATGGCCTCTTCTTTGGTGAGCAATTCATCTTGTGCGTTGGCCAATGGACCAAAAAATAATAGAATCAGGGGTATTGTATAAAAAATGCTTCTCATTACGTAGTCTCTTCTTCTATAACTTTTGAGGTTTCTTCTCCATTTTGTGTCGCGTTTGTACCTTCGGTTACATTAAGACGAGAATCAGTGTCTGCACTCATCTCATCTTCTTCATGTTGCTCACGGATAGCTCGCTCTACTTCCTCTGGTGTCACTTTGTCCCCGGTCCACAATCGTTTTGCAGCAACTTTTACATTGTTTCCAAAGGAAAGTAGCAAGGGCAGCATCAATAACGTCAGAACGGTAGCGAATCCGATTCCATAGGCAATGGAAATAGCCATGGGCTTTAAGAATTGGGCTTGACGGCTTTTTTCCAAGAGCAGTGGTGCCAGACCGGCAATTGTGGTCACAGAGGTCAAGAATATGGCTCTAAAACGAGAGCGTCCTGCCTCAAAGATGGCCTCATCAAACTTCATCCCACTGCGGAGATTGGTGTTGAACTTGCCGATCAATACCAGTCCATCGTTAACCATAATACCAATTAATGCAATGATCCCCAACATGGACAAAACGTTGATCGGAAAACCGTGCAACCAGTGTCCCCATGCCACGGCTGTCAAACTGAAAGGAACCATAAAAATCAAAAGCAATGGTTGACTTATACTCCTAAAAGTGAAGGCTATGACAATAAAAATCAGAAACAATACAATTGGTCCCACAAACCCTAGGGAACCGATCAATTTATTGGCCTCTCTGTTCTGTCCTTCGTAAGATGGGCTGATGGATGGGTATTTGGCCAAAATTTCCGGCATTACCTCATTCCGTATCCAAAGCATGGCATCGGTTCCACTTGTGGTTTCCGGGTCGGTTAAATCTGAAGATACCTGGATTTCCCTCCTACCTTCCAAGTGATTGATGGCCACATCCCCTCTTTCAATGGTATAGCTTGCAATTTCCTTTAATGGAATTCGGTCTCCGCTGGGAGCCAAAATCCGCATTTCATCCAAATCTGAAATGGATGATCTGCCTTCTCTATCGTATCGAACCCAAACCCTAATTTCATCCTGCCCGCGTTGAAAGCGTTGTGCCTGTGCACCAAAGAATCCACCTCGAACCTGGTTCATCACGGTACGAAGGTCAAGGCCAAGCAAATAGGCATTTTCTTTAAGTTCTAAACGTATTTCCTTGATGCCCTCGGGATCGTTGTCGGTCACATCCTTGAGGTTGGCATTTTCTTCCATCGCTTGTTTAAGCTCTTCCTTTGCCGCCTTGAGCTCTGCAATATTATTGCCTAAAAGGGACACCGAAACTGGACTGCCACCAAAGTTGCCTCCGGAGCCATAAATTAAGCTCTCTACGCCAATAACAGGCCCCACGAGTTCCCGTAGCCTAGTGGTCACCATATCGGCACGAATACCATCGGGGCGCTCTTCTCCGGGCAATAGGTTTATCTCCAATTCAGCGGAAGATGATCCAGGGCCTAAGTTTTTGATCATATTTACAAAAAGCATCTTGTCCATTCCTTGTAAATATTGGTCAGTAAGCTCCTGATTTACAATATGGGCTTTTTCCTGAATAAGGCTTATAATGGAATCCGTTACTTTTTCATTGGTACCATTGGGCATGGTCAACTCAATAGATATTTGGTCACTCGCAATCCTTGGAAAGAAAGCGGTCCGTATAACACCTCCACCGATAGATCCCAATGTTAACACCAAGCCCATAAAGAAAAGGGCAAAGGTCAAGATTTTGTAATTCAACATAAAGTTAAGCGCTGGACTGTACCAGTTATCCCTCATGTAGTTCATAAACCTATCACCCATTTTATTGATTATCCTAAGTTTGGCAAAAACCTTGGCAATACCTTTTTTGGGTTTATCGCTCTGCGGATGGAGTGCCTTGGAATGCGCCAAGTGGGCAGGTAAAATAATCAGTGCTTCTATCAAGGAGACTGCCAGTGTCAGAATTACGATTACCGATACTTCACCGAAGAATTCACCAATACGGCTGTCCAAGAACAGAAATATGGAAAAAGCCAAAATTGTGGTGATTATCGCTGAAATAATTGGCGGTATCACTTCCATGGTTCCATCCAAAGCAGCTTGTACCGGCGATTTTCCATCTTCATAATGCTGATAGATATTCTCCGCTATCACAATGCCATCATCCACCAGAATACCAATAACAATAATCATCCCGAACAAGGAGAGAACGTTTATAGTAACATTGAACATGGGGGCAAAAACAAACATTCCCAAAAATGCTATAGGAAGGCCAAAGGCCACCCAAAATGCTAATCGGGTGTTTAAAAAGAGTGATAAAAACACCAAAACCAAAATCATCCCAACGACTGCATTCTCCGTTAACAGTTGAGTACGCTGTGTCAATGTTGTGGATCGGTCGTCTATAACATCCAACCGCACATTGGTGTATTTTTCATTGAAGTCTTCAATGTACTGCCTAACATTTTCGGCGGAGCCCATTAAATCTTCCGTATTTGTGCTGGTAATGGTTATGTTAACGGCCAACTCCCCATTAAAATAGGAGGCATTGGGAGTTTCGGAAAATCGATCACGTACCGTAGCAACATCCTTTAAGCGAATGGTGCGCCCCGCTGCATCGCCTCGAATAACAATGTTGGAAAGTTCATCTCCATAATACGAGCGATTGTTGGCGCGTATCAAATATTCTTCGGTGACGGTTTTTATATTACCCCCTGTCACCAAAATATTGGCGTTGGAAACTGCTTGCGCTACATCGGTGAAAGATAGGTTATACGCCAAAAGACTGTTTTCGTCGACGGCAATCTCTATTTCTTCATCGGGATAGCCCGCTATTTGAATCTGTGAAATACCATCTATGGCCCTAAGGTCATTTTCTATTTGACGCCCAATTTGTTTCAGGGTTCCCAAGGGAATATCTTTCCCGCTTACAGCAAAGCTGATAGTGGGCCTGACCGGTTCTTGCTTGGCAACGATCAAGGGTTCCATGCCCGTTGGAAAGGTCGGCACCCTATCCACTGCATTCTTAACCTCCAACAACATGAAATCCACATTTCGCTCCTTCTCAATTTCAACGTTGATGGTACCGCTGTTCTCCCTGGATGTAGAGGTTACCCGTTCTACCCCTTCGAGTCCTTTTAGGTTGTCCTCAATTTTCAGCACGATTCCTTCCTCGACCTCCTGTGGTGAAGCTCCGGGATAGGTTATGCTTATGGTTATGTTACGAGCCTCGTTAAGTGGAAAAAAAGATGATTTCAAGGAAAGGATTCCTACAACCCCAAAAACAAAAAATGCCAATATAAAGACATTTACTGCCATGTGGTATCTAATAAAGTACGAGATGAGTTTTCTCACGGCTGTGGGGGTTTAGGATTTACTTTCGTCAAATGTTTTCACCAACATGCCCGCGTACGCACCGGTAACCGGTTTTGCTACAATTACTTGTCCATCCGGAACATTCTTGAGGACCACGGTCCTCTCGGTAAAAAATACCGGGTTTACATCCATTAGGTCCAGAATGGAGTCCCTAACCACAAAAATTTGGTTGTTTTCCAACAAAAGGGAACGATCGATCTCTATGGCATCCGGTTCTTCTTTGGCCTCTAGATTTGCTTCCAAATATTGGCCTTCCTTTAAATTTTCTCCTTTTACCTCTATGTAAACCGTAATCGTCTGCGAATTTTGATCAACACTACTGTTCACTCTAGCCACTTTCCCCGTATAGGTTTGGGTCTTTTCCAAATTGGACAACGTCACCTGCTTTCCTTCCCTTAAAAAATCTCCGTAGGTCTTACTAACGGAAACTTCAAGTTCGTACAAACCTGTATCTATGAATTCACCAAGTTTTTGCCCTGACCTTACCAAAGTTCCCTCGGTGACCAAAGCTTCGGTCAAAACTCCCGTGAATGGAGCGGTAATGGTGTATTTGGACAAACGTTGCTCCAAATTCTTCACGTTGTAATAGGTAGTGATGATTTCTCTTCCTGTAATAAAGAACTTCTCTTTTTCCGTATCTAACTTTGGAAGTTCCGGAGTGGTTTTCTCTAAATCAAATCCATTAAGATATTGTTGCCATTTTGGATAAATTTCAGGGTAATCCAGTCGTAAATCCGGCATTATGGATGTAAGTAGGTTGTAGAGATTACTTTTTGCAGATTGCACCGTTGCATAGTATTCGCTGGCATCAATCCGAATAAGTGTTTGTCCGGCCGTGTATTGCTGTCCCGTTCGAAACAATTTGCTTCCTGGTCTAAATACCCCTTGGACCTCTGAGTAAAGTTCCACTCTTTTTTTTGCTTGCAGGTTACCATTTGCAGGAACCATTATCGGTATGGTAGCGTTCTGTACAGTATCAACAAAAACGGTCTTAACCACCTTTTGAGATGGCGGTCTTCTATTTTCTTTACTATCTGCAATAAGTCCGGCAAAATATAGTGAGGCAAAGATAATAATACCCCCAACCACTGCCGATATTATGAGCTTTCGCATGCGTGAGTTGGTTTAATCGGTGCAAATCTATTCCCTACATTTTTTACAATGGTTAAATATTTCATAAAATACATTTAAAACCAGGTCAAATGCAAAAAGGGGACCCCAAACGGCATCCCCAAACCAAACAAACTAAAGTAATAACTAACTACTCGTTTTCGTTTTCGTCCTCGAACTTGGTGTCTGCCATTCGAGTACGATCTATCTGAATATCCTTGAATTTTGGGTTCAGTGTTCTATCATCCGTATCCAAAACCAAAAATTGCTTGGAATCCATACCATGCAAGACATTGAAAGAATTGAACCTATTGTTTTGAAGTTGTAGTATTTTTAAGCTGGCCAATTGTCCAAATTCGGATGGAATCTCCCCGCCCAATTCATTGTTGGACAAAACCAATTCCTTTAATTGAATCAAATTGCCAATTTCTCTAGGTATCTGTCCCTCCAATTTGTTTTCAAAAAGGCCCAAGGCTTCCAAGTTAGTAAGGTTTCCTATAGATGTAGGTATGATACCCTTAAGGTTATTGCTGGAAAGGTTGAGTTCCTTCAAGTTTTTAAGTTTTCCGAAGGATTCCGGTATGGGTCCCGTTAAAAAGTTATTGAACATCGAGAAAACCTCCAATTGTTCAAAGTTGCCAACACCTGTGGGAATAGCCCCTTTGATTCGGTTCATCTCCAAACGAAAAACCTTCAACTTTTTGAGTTTTACAATGTCTTTTGGAAGTACGCCCGTAATTTGATTAAAAGCCAGATTTAACTCGCTCAAGTGTTTTAAATCCCCGATGCTTTCTGGGAGTGTACCCTCCAAATTGTTCATGAAGAGTGTTAGACCAACCACATGACCTTTTTCAATTTCTACACCTTTCCAAGTGGTCACTGGGGCTGTTACATCCCAAGAAGAATTCCATTCACTCCCATTGGTATTATTATATAAATCAACCAAGGCAGCTTTTTCTTTGGGGGACACCTGTCCGCTGGCGAAAGAAATGCCAGTCGAAAACATCAGGTAAAAGAAAAAAATGGCTACTCGAATCATTTATTACTTATTTAGTTGTACGGAATTTACCTACAAAGTAATAAAAATGAGAAACATCCTACAACTTTAATCGTTGAATTAACCTCTTTTGTTGTGAATTTGCCAAAAACAGATGTGAAAAACTTGAAAAACTATTTAATCCAAGGACTCCAATTCGTGTGACAGGTTTTCCCAATCCTTCATCAGAGCGTCCAAATCCTTTTTTTTGCCCTCATAACTATCAAAAAAGTTAGGCCTGGCAATAGTGGTATCGTAATCCATAAGTAGATCGTGATCGATATTGGCAATCTCTTTTTCCAGTTGCGAAATCTTTTTTTCAACTCCGCTAAGCTTATTTTTTAGGGATTTTTGCCTCTTTTGGGTCTGGTAGTCATTATCCTTGGTTTTCTCTACTACCTTTTCTTCCTTCTTTTTTTGTTCTCCTTTTTCAACACTACGGAAATCCTCCACCTTACGTTGTTCCAAATAAAAGTCGATATCTCCCAAATATTCCTTTATGCCCCCGTCTTTGAACTCATAAACCCTATCCGTTAATCCTTGAAGGAAATCGCGGTCGTGAGAAACTAAAATCAAGGTTCCCTCAAAATTTTGAAGCGCCTGTTTCAATACATTTTTGGATTTGATGTCCAAGTGGTTGGTAGGTTCGTCCATTACAAGTACATTGAACGGTTGCAACAACATTTTGGCCAAGGCCAGTCGGTTACGCTCCCCGCCGGACAATACTTTCACATACTTCTCTACCTCATCCCCCCTAAACAGGAAAGATCCCAAAATATCCCTTACTTTACTACGGTTCTTTTCATTGGCCGCATCGATCATCGTATACAAAATGGTTTTGCTGCCATCCAGATATTCGGCCTGGTTCTGGGCAAAATACCCCACCTGCACGTTGTGCCCTATTTTTAAATCGCCTTCGTAATCCAGTTCACTTACCATTATCTTGGCCAAGGTGGATTTACCTTGTCCATTTTGGCCTACAAAAGCGGTTTTACTACCGCGGTCGACCATCAGGTCTATGTCCTGTAGTACCTTTTTGGAACCATAGCTTTTGGATACGCCGTTCAATTCAGCTACTACCTTACCGGGATTCACGGAAATAGGAAATCTCAGATTCATTACGCTATTGTCCTCTTCATCCACTTCGATACGGTCCATTTTGTCCAGTTTTTTGATAAGGGACTGCGCCATGGAGGCCTTACTGGATTTTGCCCTAAACTTTTCTATAAGGCGTTCGGTCTGCTGAATTTGCTTCTCTTGATTTTTTTGGGCACTGAGCTGTTGTTCCTGAATTTCTTTTCGATGCACCAAGAACTGGGAATAAGGTTTATTATAATCGTAAATCCTTCCCAAGGATATTTCAATGGTACGGTTGGTCACATTGTCCAAAAACATTTTATCGTGGGACACGATTACCACAGCCCCGGGAAAATTGCGAAGAAATTGCTCCAACCAAATAATCGACTCAATATCCAAATGGTTGGTGGGCTCATCCAGCAGCAATACATCATTGTTTTGCAACAGCAGTTTGGCTAATTCTATACGCATCCGCCATCCGCCCGAAAAGGTGTTGGTAAGTTTATTGAAGTCTTCCCGCTTAAAACCCAATCCAAGAAGCACCTTTTCTGTATCGCCTTCGTAGTTGTAACCGCCTAATATTTCATATCGATGGGTCACATCGTTAAGATCCACCATAAGCTGATGATATCCATCGCTTTCATAATCGGTACGCTCGGCCAAAGCTGTGTTGATTTCGTCCAACCTAAGCTCCATTGCCTTGATTTCGGAAAATGCTTGATAGGATTCTTCCAGAACGGTCCTGCCTTCTTCAAAATCAATATCCTGCTTAAGGAAACCGATTCTTATGTTCTTTTCAGTGGCTATGGCCCCCTCGTCCAAAGGCATTTCCTTTGCCAAGAGTTTGAGCATGGTGGATTTTCCGGCACCGTTCTTTCCGATAAGACCTACCCTATCCCCTCCATTAAGACGAAATGATATTTCTTCGAAGAGATATTCTCCTCCAAAGGCTACGGAAAGATTATGGATATTTAGCATTTATATGTGACCTTAATTACAAAACATTATATGGCGAATTCATACTTTTGTACAAAAGCCGTGCAAATGTTAAAAAAAGGAACCAAAATGTACAGCATTTTAACAGGAAACTGTCCAAGATGCCAAGAAGAGAGCATGTACGAGAAATCCAATCCTTATGCCTTGTCCAAAATTTTCAGCATGAACGAGAGATGCTCCCACTGTGGGCTGAAGTATAAGATTGAGCCTTCTTTTTTTTATGGTGCCATGTATGTGAGCTATGGGGTGGGTATTGCTTTCGCGGTTGCGGCTTTTGTAATTTCGTTTTTGTTTCTTGGTGCTTCGTTACCTACGACTTTTATTGCCATTGTAGGTACTTTGGTGGTGTTTATGCCCGTGATCATACGTTTGTCCAGAAATATTTGGATCAACTTTTTTGTGAAATATGACCCCACCTCTGCTAAAAAACATGAAACAATTAAAAGTTAGTTGGCATAGTATTTTTTAGTAAATCGTTGAATGTCCATTTCTGGGTCCAAGGCAGTATTCTTTTCGATAAAATCAAATAATTGTCTGGATGCCGAGGGTCCAATAAGCACTCCTCTGGAACCAAAACCATTCAATACATAAAAATTTTTATGCTCTGGATGCCTACCTACCAAAGGTCTGCGATCTACAACGGTAGGGCGAATACCCGCTACGTGGTCCACAACCTCAAAATCACATTTTAAAAAGGTTTTCAGTTTCTCCAAAAGTTCGTTTTTGGATGCTTCCGTAGGTTTGTTGGTTTTGTCTTTCCATTTGTATGTGGCTCCCACCAAATACTTATCATCCTCCATTGGAATGGTAAAAACGGACGATTTAATCACATTATCCTCTTTGTAATCGGGTGCATGAATGACCAAAAGTTCTCCTTTGGTTCCATTCAAGGGCAAATAGGCGAAATATGGGTTTTGTTTAAGGCCATAACCGCAAGCAAAAACAATATTTTTGGAGGTAATGGACTTATAAGTCACGTATTCTCCATCCGTTGTAAATGCATCAAAATCGAACGATTCCGATACCAATTGACCACTCTTTTCTAGATAGTTTTTATATAATTTGACCAAAGTGCGCGTATCTATTCTACCTGTGTATTTTACTTCGCCAAAACCAAGGGGAGCATCGATTGCCGGGTTGTTGTTGGGGAGAATATTGGTGGACAGAAAATAATCCAAATCTGGGCGGTCGGCAGCTTCGAACCACATATTCTGTTCTTCGATGGATGCAAATTTTCTTAGAACAGGTAGTTCATAATCCAATGTCGCGCCTAGTTTTTCTTCTAAGTTAAGGTAAAACGGCTTTGCATTCTCCAGTTGTTCTTTGGCTTTCCAGGCCATGGTAAATCGCTTTAAAATAACAGGGTTGTACAGTCCACCTGCCACTTGTGACGCTTGTTGTGACGCATCACTAATTACTTTAAAGGATTTACCTTCTTTCTCCAACACCTCACAAAAGGAAATCCCTGCCAAACCCAGACCTACTACTATATAATCCACCATACCACAAAATTAGGCATCTGATTGATCCCACAATCATTGAAATTTTAGATTAATGCAAAAAAACGCCGCACTAGGTGCGGCGTTTTGCTGTATTGAATTGGAAAATATTCTATGGGGATTCCGAAACAAGTTCGGAATAATTCAACCATCAACTTTGTCTGCTGCTTTGCAACTTTCAAAGATGGGTTTCATTAATACGCCCACATATCTTGCTCTCTGTCTCGTATACCCTCTTTGATTCTTTGGGCTTCCAAGAGCTGGAACAATGCATTATCAAAAATATAATCACTTATCTCACGATCTTCGTGAACGTTTTCCTCTTTGTAGATCACTCCATTGAATCGACGCGCGTTCAAAAGCATATCAAAGGAAATGGGTCTTGCGGAGTTTCGTTGGTTGTACACTTTGGCATCGTGCAAAATTTGCCTTGCCGCAGGGTACCACACCCAGAACAATTCTACTTTGTTCTGTCCCGGATCTATAGACTCATCATCGATGAAGTTTACGTCCGGTGCAACAGGTGCAATTCCCAATAAACGATACTTAAGCTCTCCTTGGCGTTTATCGAAATACCAGATTCCCTTAATGCGATACTCCTCAACATCTGCTGCAGTCAAGTCCCTTTTGTTGATAAACTCCGGGGAAACCTGCTCTCCAGCATTTACCTGCTCGTACCCAAGGTCCGTGGTATCCACCTTGCTCAAGGTTGCCGATAGATCGGATAACTTTCTCTTCTCGGTAAAGTAGGAGTCTGCATAAACCTCGGTAAGGTTTCCATTTCTGATGTTTTTCATCAAAACGTGGTACAGCGACCTTCTGTCCTTTCCAATACCTATGGTATCGGTCGGGTAATAGAGTGGAAAGTTTACTCGCTCGTCAAGATCGATGATTTCCCATACGGTCTTGGACCATAGGATATCCCTATCATCCACGTAACCGTACGCTAAAGGCTCATCAGCATCTTGCTCTATTTGAGCTTGGGTTTTTTTACCGATATCCTCTGGCATCTTGGCATTCAAAATGTTTGCCTGCGCCATGATCGATACTGGCAATACGCCCAACAATCCAATTAATAATGCGTTTTTCCAATTCATGATCACTTGTATACTTTTATACTTCTTAGTTTGTAAGCTCAACCACTACAGGAGATACTTTCTTCAATTTGTAGCTCTTGTTGTTTGTGATGTAAGCTTGGATATCGAATATCTGGACAGACTCGCCTCTACCTGCTCTTCTAAGAACAGATTTAGCTCTGTTATCCAATTTGTTTCCGTTTACAACTACCGTAGGCTGACCAGGTACTTTGAACTTAAACTGGCTTACAGCAAGGTTCAAGTCAAAATCAAAGTCTTCCAACATTGCGCTAACTGTTGCAATTTCAAGGTTGTTTTTAGGCATTTTGATGCTACCAGACTCTCCACGAACAGTACCGCTTGGTCTTGGAATATCCTTGATACGGAACTCATTTTTACTTGAAACCGGTTTACCATCGGGCAATGTACCTGAAGCGGTAATGGTTACCGATCTTCCTGTACCTGGATTCATGATATATTGGCTACCGCTTCTTCTTGTCAAACCAGGAGCTGAAGCTCTCACCTTATTATCAGGGATACCAGGAATAGAGATAGTCATTGGGTTGGCAACACCTCGGTACACCACATTCATCTTATCTGCGGAGATAACCGCTGCGTTAGGCATTGAGATTGTTGCAAAAGTGTTGTTTACTTTTACAGGCACCTCTTTACCATCCTGCATATAAGTCATGGTTCCTTTAATGGTATGGTCTCCTGGAGTACCGGCACTGATCAGCATTTTGATACCACCAGCTTCCAATTCATAATCCTCACCTTCAGTCAATGGTCTTCCGTCCAAAGTCAATTCAGCTTTTACAGGAGTGGAAGTCTTGTCAGTTTTACTAACAATGATCTTACCAGTGTACTTTTCTCCCGAATAGTAAGCAGACTTAGGTGCATCCAATGCACTTGCAAAGTTTGTCAAAGAAACCGCTTCGGTCAATTCACCTTCCAAAAGGGTTTTCAACACCTCTTGCTCGGTAGTTTTGATGTCGGCTTGCAACTGGGTCAACTTTGTTAAAGAGGCTACCAATGGGAACCCTTCGTAGTGATAGTTGATCCAATCTTGACGTGTACCATCTCTAGTCTCTACTTTACCGTCGTCCTTTTTACCGTCATTCGTGGCAAAACGTGCATCGACGGCCGATTTCAACGATTGGAAACCTTCTGCTGGCAATGCGTTTTTTACCCCTTCACGGTACTTGTTGATCTGTTCCATAAACTCTTTTCCTTGCGGAGCCAAATTGTCTCCTTGAAAGAATTTTTGGTCCAAGTAATCAGACTTGTCCATAACCACATAGTCTTTTGGGTCTTCCAAATCTGCGGTCATCTCTTTCTTCAATCCTTCCAAATAGCTGTAATAACTATCCGAAAGTTGTTTGATTTCTTGAGCGTTTTGATACAGTTCCCCGTACTCCTCTTCGTTTTCGTTGGCTTTTGTTTCCAAGCTGGCCATAAAACTAGAGTTGTTGGAATCCATATTGGTATTGGAAGTTTCCAGCTTTTCGTTCATTAGTCCGAAAGCTGCAAGCACTTCCTTGCTCATATTAAGTGCCAACATCGCGATGAAGATCAAGTACATAAGGTTGATCATCTTCTGACGTGGTGTTTGTTTTCCTGATGCCATGTTTTCTAATTAGATTTAATAATTAATTTGATTTGGTGTTGTTTTCTGTTGATCTGAAAACTTCTAATTAGACTTTTCCTCCCATGGCTGTAAGCATACCACCGTACACTCCGTTCAAAGAAGACAGGTTAGTGGCCAAAGACTCCATTTGGTCTTTCAACGCACCTGCGTTCTGTACAACTTCTTCGTTAATAGAAGCTTGTCTGCTAGCACTTTCCAATTGAACTTTGTACAAGCTGTTCAAAGATTCCATTTGAGCTGCAGCATGAGACAATTCCTCGGAGTATTTTTTGGTGTGCTGAATAGCATCTGTAGTAGGAGTGATATTTTTAGCGGCACCTTCAAAACTCTTGATACTTTCACCCAAGTTGGAGAAAAGTTCAGAATCGATTTTAGCTTCTTTAAGAAGACTATCCAATTTCTTGGAAAGCAATCCTTCAGCTTCCTGAGCATCTTTAGCTTGTTGTTTTTTAGAAGCGTCTGCTTCGCCACCGGCCAATTCCGGGTACACCAAAGACCAATCGAATTCATCATCTACTGGTTCAAATGCAGAGATTGCAAAGATCAATGCTTCGGTAATAAGTCCAACTGCAAGAAGAAGTCCACCTGTAAGTGGTCCGAACTCCCAGTGAAGGATCTTGAACAATGCACCAATAATTACTACCGATGCTCCAAGGCCGTAGGCCATGTTAAACAGCTTTTTTGTTGATTTTGACTGCGCCATAATTCTAGTTTTAATTAAGTTATATAAAAAATAAGTATTTGGTTACTACTCTTACTTGTTTATATAATGTTCTCTCGTTTTTTTATTATAATCCGCTTTCTTCCGTTGGTAGAATCTTCTTCTCCCATATAATCCTGAACCGTTCTGAATCCGATGTAACTTCTTGCGGAATCTTGGTATTCATAATCCCTGGTACTTACTTGTAGGAAGTAAGCAACATCTTTCCAAGAACCTCCTCGGATTACCTTACGTTTGTTGTCCTGCGAACCAATATTCGGGTTCATCGTGGACAAATATTCGTAAGCTCCCGGATCAAAACTGGAGTTGGTCCATTCGGAAACGTTACCTGCCATATTATAAAGGTTGTAATCGTTTGGCTCAAAAGATTTTGCTTCCACAGTGTACAATGCTGCATCGGCCGCGTAATCTCCACGTTGCGGTTTAAAGTTGGCCATAAAGCATCCCGTATCGCTGATCACATAAGGACCGCCCCATGGATATGAACCACCTTCGATTCCACCCCTTGCGGCATATTCCCATTCGGCTTCGGTTGGTAACCTAAACTGGTTCACAAACTGCTTTCCACGGCTTTTTTGATCATCGTTTTTAAATTTTGTCCTCCAGTTGCAAAAAGCCTTGGCCTGCATCCAGTTTACTCCAACCACAGGATAGTCGCTATAAGCATCGTGCCAGAAGTAATCATTGTGCATTGGTTCGTTGTAGCTGTATTCAAAATCTTTAATCCATACGGTGGTATCTGGATAAATCTCCAATTCCTCTTGTTTTATAAAGTCTTTTCTGCTTCCCGATTTTGCACGGGCAGCCGCTTCAATATCCATCCAGTTGTACTTGTACTTTATTTTGGTAACGTCGATGCTCCTTAAGCCATTGTAGCTCTCTTCTTCTGGAAGGTACATAGAGTCCATTACCTCGGCATAATATTCATCCGGGTACTCGGAAGTATCCCAAACTAGATCAACATCTTTGTTCAAGGCCCTGCCTTCGTAATAGTTATCGCCCATACCAGAATAGTTATCGAGCATATACTTATCATAAACAGAAAGTTCGGTGGTGTCGGTATCTTTAAAACCGTATTCTCCGATACCTTCGTCTTCGGGACCTATGCCCAGTTCATCGGCCAAAATGGCCAATTTGGTTCTTACTATGGAATCTTTGACCCACTCCACAAACTGTCGGTACTCACTATTAGTGATTTCCGTGTCGTCCATATAAAAGGAACGTACGGTAACCGTTCTTGTGGGAGCGTTCATTACTTTGGCCTGATCCTCTTCGGCTTTACCCATAACAAAGGCGCCACGCGGAATAAGCTCCATTCCATAGGGTTTTTCTGGATGCCATTTTTTACCACTGACCCCAACTAGTTCACCTTTCGACCTTGATTTAGAGCCGCAACTGGTAAGCAAAAAAACAAGTGCTATAGATGACAAGAATAGCTTTCTCATACTTTAGGTTAAATTATTCGATTCAAGATTTAAATAACTGTGCTGCACACATTCATTATTCTCAAAACTGATTTTTGAATGAATTATTGTGCAAAAACAATTAATGATCAAAATTTAATTTATTTAGTTTAAGCCTTTTCTGTAGGCCTTAAACCACCTTTCGGGAATGTTCTGGTTGCAAGCATCCAAATAGTCCTCTTCGGTGCAAGGTAATAACGCCACCGAATTTGTTTTAGTATGTTCTGCTAAAATTGTTGGTACTTCTACCCACCATCTTTCTGTGACATGGCTTTTGAAGAAGATCAATTCCTCCGTGTCGGTGGGTACAGTAAACTTTGTGAAGTCTTCGCTCTTAGAGCTCGGGTATTCTTTAATCCTGAAACTCAGGCCCTCTATAAAGTACCAAATGATCTGGGCAATCATCTGGAACGCCTGATGAGAGTTCTCCCCTTCGTAGATACCGAACAGGGATACTTTGTCGCTGATACCTGCATATCGGGCAATGGTACATATCTCTCGACCTGTAAAACCATTTGGGGAAAAGTTACTTGTCATTCCCATTTCGCTGGCACGGATAGCTCTCAGGTCCAAGCTAACAATATCGCTGCTGCGCAAAACGGGCTCTGCCAATTCTATGTTGGCAGCAATCTCACCTAAGCGATAGGCATCAAAGAAAAGACGCTCCATCAAATCCTTTTCTTCCTGGGCATTGAAATAGCTTTGATACCCTATGTTCGAAAAATTAAAAAGATTGTTGGGCTTGTCGGTAATGATCTTACTCATATAAGAATGTGATGAGATCAATTCATCGTCCTCACCAAAATCAAAACGACTATCGATGGAGACCAGATTCACCATATTCTTTATTTTATCAAAAGCACGATAGGTGGGAAAAGTAATGTCCTGGGTAAGCCCTAATACTATAGGTATGATATTTTCTTCAAGTAATCCGGCCACAATTTCCTTGACCACAAAGTAAGTATCCTCCACGGTGTCGCCTTCCTCCACATCGCCAATATCTATAATGGTGGAGTTCCAATTGCCCATCATTAAACGGTAGAGTTGGATACGGACTTCGTCCAAATCCAGTTTTTCGGGTTTTTTCTCAAAGGCATTTCTGGATTCCAATACGCCAAAAATGGCCACATCGGCATGGGCAAATACCGGAAGCCCATCCTTTTCCGTGTGCATATGGATGTTCTTGCCCAATGCTTGTTCTGGCAACAATTCGGAATGTGCCAATACCTTGTCCTTTACCGGAACCAGAAAATCGAAGGCCATACTATTTCTTAGCTTTTGTCTTGGCTTTTTTCTTTGGTGATTTTTTTTCCAATAAGGCTTGTGCTTCTTCCAAAGTTACTCTTGTGGCGTCCACATCTTTGGAAATTTCAACCTTCACCTTACCTTTTATAATATTATGTCTTCCCCAACGGGCTTTTTCTATCCTGATTTTTTCTTCGGGCCATTCTTGAACGACCTTCTCGGCCTCTTTTTTCTTTTTGGCCTCTATCAGTTCAGCGATATCGCCTTCAGAAAGATTATCAAAGTCATATTTTTTGTTCACATTAATGAACATACCGTCCCATTTGATGAAAGGTCCAAACCTACCTTTACCTTTGGTAACATCCTTTCCTTCATAGGTTGCAATAGGTGCATCGGCCTTTTGTTTTTCTTTGATCAATTCTATGGCACGGTCCATATCCACATCAAAAGCACTTTCACCTTTGGCCAGGGAAATGAATTTTTTTCCAAATCGAACATAAGGACCATAACGACCCACGTTTGCTTCTACTTCCTCGCCTTCGTACACTCCCAATTTTCGTGGAAGCTCAAAAAGTGTCATGGCCTCTTCAAAAGTAATGGTGCCTATGGATTGGTCTGGCAACAAACTGGCAAACTGTGGTTTCTCATCATCATCCACAGTACCAATTTGAACCATCGGTCCAAAACGACCCAATCTTACGGATACTTGCCTGCCTGATTCTGGATCTGTGCCCAGCACACGTTCCCCACTGGCACGTTCGGCATTTTCCTCGACCTCCAACACATTCGGATGAAAATCTTTATAGAAATTTTTCATCATCTCTTGCCAATCTTCATCACCCGAAGCGATCTCATCAAAATCTTCTTCGACCTGAGCAGTAAAGTTGTAATCTAAAATTTGGGTGAAGTGCGTCACCAAAAAGTCGTTCACGATCATCCCGATATCGGTCGGGACAATCTTTCCCTTTTCAGAACCCACCATTTCGCTCAATTGGCTGTCGGACACTTTTCCATCCTCCAAAACTAATTGCGCATATTTGCGTTCGGAACCTTCAACCGTTCCTTTTTCCACATATCCCCTATTTTGAATGGTAGATATGGTAGGTGCGTAAGTAGATGGTCGACCGATACCCAATTCTTCCAATTTCTTCACTAAAGAAGCTTCCGAATAGCGGTAAGGGGGTCTAGAAAATCTTTCGGTGGCGGAAATAAATACATTTTGAAGCGCCTCTCCAACTTGCATCGCTGGCAACATGCCTTCTTGCTCCTCCCCTTCTTCATCATCTGTTCCCTCCAAGTATACTTTAAGGAAACCATCAAACTTTACCACTTCTCCATTCGCTGAGAATTCTTCGCTGTGGGTGCTCGCTTTTATTTTTACATTGGTACGTTCCAATTGGGCATCGCTCATCTGCGAAGCCAAGGTACGTTTCCAGATTAGTTCGTACAATTTGGACTGGTCTCGCTCCAATTGGGGCGACTGCAATTTCATATCGGTAGGGCGGATAGCTTCGTGCGCTTCTTGTGCGCCTTTTGATTTGCCCGTAAAGTTTCTGGTTTGACTGTATTCCTTGCCATAATTGTCCAGAATCGCATCTTTCGCCGCAGCAAGTGCTTCGTTGGAAAGATTGACACTGTCCGTTCTCATATAAGTAATGAGTCCAGCTTCATAAAGTCTTTGCGCCACTTGCATGGTTCGGCTTACCGAAAAATAGAGCTTTCTTGATGCTTCCTGCTGCAAAGTAGAGGTTGTAAATGGTGCGGCCGGTGATTTCTTAGCTGGCTTTTTGGCCAAATCGGAAACTGAAAAGTCCGCCCCGATATTTTCTTTCAGGAATTTCTCGGCAGCTTCTTTTGTTGGAAATGTTTTGTTCAGCTTGGCCGCGAACGCATTGCCGGCATCTGTTTTAAATTCCGCTTTTATTCGGAAAGACGCCTCTGGGGTAAAACCTTCAATCTCACGTTCACGCTCCACGATCAAACGTACCGCAACGGATTGTACCCTACCGGCAGAAAGTCCCGGTTTTATCTTTTTCCACAGTACTGGTGACAGTTCGTAACCTACCAATCGGTCCAACACTCTACGTGCTTGCTGTGCATTGACCAAGTTATAGTTGATGTCCCTAGGATTTTCAATCGCCTTTTGAATGGCTGACTTGGTAATGGAGTTAAAAACAATCCGCCTGGTCTTGCTTTTATCCAATCCCAACTCCTCGGCCAAGTGCCAAGAAATAGCTTCCCCTTCACGGTCTTCATCACTAGCGAGCCAAATAGTTTCTGCTTTATTGGCCAAATCCTTGAGCTTTTTCACCAAGGCCTTTTTTTCCTTGTCTACCGTGTATTTTGGCTTAAAATCGTTCTCTACATCAACACCTAATTCTTTTGACGGAAGATCGGCAATGTGCCCAAAACTGGATTCTACTTGAAATTCTTTTCCTAGAAATCGTTCAATGGTCTTCGCCTTTGCGGGGGACTCTACAATAACTAAATTCTTTGGCATGCACGTGGTTTTGTGATAACAAAAGTATATTAAAATTTATACTTCGGTAT
>Ga0209273_10000643_pt1 | contig 40294 bp, 32 predicted proteins | sample tdAd471_FD_187126 | JGI IMG/M metagenome (GOLD analysis project Ga0209273, IMG submission 187126) | Marine sediment microbial communities from the Atlantic coast under amendment with organic carbon and nitrate - tdAd47.1 (SPAdes)... | ecosystem: Environmental > Aquatic > Marine > Coastal >...
TGAAAAGGCTTTATGTGCCGTCCTCACACACATATGACCACCTGTTTCCTTGGGGCTCTCATCCCCTGACGGACCCGATGTGGGGGACGGAGTCGACGACGGTTATTCATCACGGCTCGGATGCCCGGCGCTCCCAGAAAACACGGACCATTCTTGAGCAACCGGATGTGGCCAACAACCTCAAGGTGTGCTGGAGGAACATAGATAAAAACTGTGGTGAATGCGCCAAATGCGTCCGCACCATGGCGGCAGTGTATTTGCTGGGCAAACAGGTCGATTCATTGCCACCCTTGCAGGACATGGGGCTATTGAAGAAATTGCAGCCGACCACAGACAGTGGTGCAACTTCACTTGAGGATTTGATTTTCCTCGCCAGGGAAGTTGGTAATGATGAAGTGTATAAGGCCCTTAAGAAGTATTATCGGAGATACCAGCGCAAAAAGTTGGCATCCATGATGGACAAGAGTCTGTTGGACGGGAGGCTGAGGCACCTGTATCGGAGTCTGAAAAAGCCTAAGTGGTTAGAGCTCAGGGTAACGCTGTTGAGCCCCGAACGGGGTGATTTATAGCTAGTTGACATTCAAAGCCTGAAATGGACTTTTTGCATGCTCTTTAATTCCTTCGAGTTTATATTCATATTCCTGCCCATTACATGGCTTTGCTATCACCTCTTGTTGGTAAGAGGGAACAAAGAGCTTGCTTTGTCCTCTCTGGTAATCGCTTCGTTAGCCTTTTATGGTTATTGGAATCCCGTTTATATCTACCTGATTCTACTATCAATGGTAGGTAATTATATTTTTGGCAGTCTTATAATTCGTGCTAACAGGAAGCTAGGGAGGGTGGTTTTTATAGTAGGTATTTCAGTTAACCTTTTAGTTCTTGCATATTTTAAATATGCCAACTTCTTTGTAGATAATTTTTCTTTATTGATAGGAAAGGACCTTTTTTTAGAAGCCATAGTTTTACCATTGGCTATATCCTTTTTTACCTTCCAACAAATTTCTTATTTGGTCGACGTGTATAGAGGACAGGCGCATGAATACAGCTTTATGCACTACGCCCTATTTGTATGTTTTTTTCCGCAATTGATAGCGGGTCCCATTGTTCATCATAAGGAAATGCTTCCACAGTTTATGAGGAGTTTCCATCTTGATGACTGGAAGAGAAACTTAGCCATTGGTGGAGGTATTTTCTCTATAGGACTATTTAAGAAAACGGTTATTGCAGACAATCTCTCTGTCTATGTGTCTCCTGTCTATGACGCAGAATCAATAATTCAAAGTATAGACTTTTTTTCAGCATGGTTGAGTACCCTTGCTTATACATTTCAGTTGTATTTTGATTTTTCGGGCTATTCAGATATGGCAGTGGGATGTGCAAGGTTGTTTGGGATTACGTTGCCCATTAATTTTTTCTCGCCTTATAAAGCAGTGAGTATCGTTGATTTTTGGCGGAGGTGGCACATTACTTTGTCACGATTTTTAAGGGACTACCTTTATATACCCATGGGCGGTTCAAGAGTGGGAAGCATTGGTCGTTATTCAAACCTCTTTATAACAATGCTTTTGGGCGGGTTGTGGCATGGAGCAGGTTGGAACTTTGTCATATGGGGTGGGCTTCATGGTTTATTCCTTTCTGCTAATCATTTCTGGTCAGCAATAATAAAAAAAACAAAAGTTGATTTTCAGTCTAGCCGTATCTACTTGCTTTTTTGTTGGCTGATTACTTTTTTGTCAGTGGCCTTTGCCTGGGTATTCTTTCGTGCGCCATCGGTTGAGCGGGCAAAAGAGATACTGCTGGCCATGGTTGGTGGTTATGGCTTCTCTATTCCTGAAGGTCTGGGGGTGAGGCTGGGAGAGTTGGGAGTAATGCTGAGGGCGGCAGGTGTAACTTACGATAGCTCAAGTGGCTCTCATTTCGCTTCTGCAGTTATTGCGATTATGGCTGCTTCGTTTGTGTCATTTTTATTTCCTAATGTTTATCAATTTTATGAGAGGTTTTCTCCGGTTCTATATGAACGCAACGATGCTTTTTGTGAACAGCGATCGGTTTCCAGGCGTTTTCTTTGGAAGCCATCACTTTTCAATGGAGCGTTAACAGCCATTTTTTTTGTCTTTGGCTTTTTGACGCTTATACAGGTTTCTGAGTTTCTTTACTTTAGATTTTGATTATGGCTTTTGGAAAATACGTAGTAAGCACTCTTTGTTTTGTGATCCTAATCTTGTTATTTTTTGGGGGTTTTAATTTTGTTGTTGACCCGTATGCGGTGTTCAATAGCATAAGAATAACTGGTTTCAATGAGTATAAATCTGAGATTAATAATAAAGTAAGGCCGTCAAAGATATACCAGCCACTATCTCTCTCTCCAGAGGTTTTGATTGTCGGAAACTCCCGTGTAGAGATGGGGTTTGACCCTAAAAATCCTTGTTTGTCAAAGTTGTGGGCTGGTGTTTATAACCTTGGTGTCCCAGGAGCTAGTGTTGAATATCAGGCTGCTATGGCACTTAACCTTGTTTATCAGAAGCCCGTAAAAAAAATTCTTCTCGGTATAGACTTTACTGACTATCTTGTTTTGAGCAATAAAGCTTCTAGGCGAGAAAGACAATTACCTTCAGTAAAGCTCCTTAAATATCTCCCGGATGGCCGTCTGAATGAAAGCCACTATAAAAATAAGTTGATAGATTATTACAAGTTTATTTTTTCATTGAATGCCCTTGTGGACTCGACAAAAACAATTTTTCGGCAAAACGAATATGCGCCCACTAGAACGAGCTTGGGCTTCAATCCTGCGCTTGACTTTTCCGCGTCTACTTCGATTGAAGGGGTTAACAGTATTTTTCGCCAAAAGGAGCATGACCTTGAGAAAAAATATTCTCTTGCTTGGAGTATGCACTATCAGAATGGAGATATTTCTGAAGACTTTTCTTACCTAGAAAATTTTTTGAAGTACTTAGCCGAGCACCAGGTCGAGGTGATAGTGTTCACAAACCCACTTCATGAACATTTCTGGTCGCTGATCTCAAAAGTCAACCTGACGAATGAATATAACCATTTTATGAGTGAGGTCGTGTCAATAATTCACCGAGTTGGTGGTGACATCGTGTTTTGGGACTTTTCTTCAGACTCGAAATTCATTCACGAAGACTTGCCTGAACCTGGCACAGCTGCGGACAAAAAAGGATTGCAGTGGTTTTGGGAGCCTGCCCACTACAAAAAAGTTCTCGGTGACAAAATGATTAATACTATGTTTTCTTCTGAATGTGGTGGTCAACCTGAGTTTGGACGAAAAATCTATTCAACTCGTCACTAGTTAGCCTAATGGGTTGTCAGATCTACTATTTGGTATGCTTTTTTAGCCACATCTCCAACACGGTCAGAATCCAGACCAGTTCCCCGTAGTATGCGGCATGGTGATTGCGGTGCATATCGATCGTACTGTCGATGAATGCGGCGTTGAAATAAGGACGTTTTTTCAGGGCGATCAGGTGGTCGTAAGCCATATCCTGTAAAGGCTTGTGGGTTTCCATCCATACGCCGAACGGCAGGCCGAACCCCTGTTTCTTTTTGTTGATGGTTCCTTCGTGTAGCCAGCCCTTCAGGGAATCTTTATAGAAGTGGCGCAGGTTGCCGTTTTTGATTTTCCAGTCGCTGGGCACCTGACAGCAAAGTGACAACAGCTCATCGTCCAGCATGGGATAGGTGACATCAATCCCGGCCAGCGAACACATGTGACTGACCTTCCTCAGGTCGTTATCGGCCAGTGTGTACTGCCAATCGAGGTAGAGCATACGATTGAGACTGCTGGCCTCCCCGGGTCGATGGTAGACATCTCGTTGGAGTTCCAGAGGTAATTGGGTGTCCACCTGCGTCAGGAATTCCTCGGTAAAAATTTCATTGGCTGCATGGCGATGCAGGAAATTGTAGGTTTGCATCCGGTCCGGCAAGGGAACATTGGCCTGTTGAATGTAGCTTCTGGCCTTGCTGGAAAGCGGAATGGCATCTGGTATGTGATTGATGATGGGCTCAATCAGTCCCCGGCGCAGGGCGCCGGGAATCTTGCCGTAATACTCGAAAACGGCTTGCTTGGCATAGCGTTCGTTGCCGCCGAATAGTTCATCGCCACCGTCCCCGGCCAGTAGGCATTGCACGCCGTCCTGTGCGGCCAGTTTGGCGCAAAAATAGGCGGGAAGCGCCGAAGAGTTGCCAAAGGGCTCATCGTAGCTGGCGGCCACCAGTGGCAGGGCATTCACCACATCTTCTGGCGTCACGTAGTACTCGTGGAGCTGAATGCCGAAGTGCTTGGCGGTCAACCGTGCAAATTCCATCTCATCGTAGCCTTTGGCGGAAAAACCGATGGAATAGGCGTGTGCGTTGCCGGGTTGAATCCCGGCAAGCATGCCGGCGACACTTGAGCTGTCCAGGCCGCCGCTGAGGAAGGCTCCAACCCGTGTATCTGCAGAAATGGCTCTTTCCACGGCGCTTTTCAGGGTGTTTTTCAGGTCGTTGCCAAGTGAAGTAAAGTCTTTTGGCGGATGCTCCTCAAAACGTGGCACGTAGTAGGGGGTGACCTGAAGTTGCCCGTTGATCTGAACTAGGCGGTGCCCGGCGGGCAATTTGTCCAGCCCCTCAAAAATAGCGTGGGGGCTTGGCACCATGTGAAAGTAGACATAGTTATACAGGCCCTGTGGCTGGATGCGTCGTTCGATATGTTCGTGGGCGAGCACAATGGATGCGGATGAACCGAGTACCAGTGTACCGTTCTGCCTGGCGTAGTAGAGGGGGTGTTGTCCCAGCCGGTCGGTGGCGGCGAGGGTGATGCCGGCATTGTTATCGAAAAGGAGCAGTGAAAATGCGCCTTCCAGATAGTTGAGTAATTCCGTGCCAAATAGGGTGTAGGCGTTTGCCAGGGCTGCAGCCTGGCCTTCGTTCTTGGCTGCTTCCTCTAACCCGCGGTTGTTCCAGCGGGGGCGCCCGGTGATGGCACAGCTGATGTTGTCCCGTTGGAACAGGCTGTCGCTGCTGAGACAAGCGGTATTGTCGAGGTTGGTGTGGTGGCTGGGTAGGGTGCTGTTCGCTGCGCGAACCATGGCTTCGAGGCAGACCTCTTCATGACAAGTCTGGCCGCTCTCGCACTTCCAGCCACCAAGTGTGTGGCTACGCATTGTGGCGGTTGTTGGCATCATGGCTAATCCCTTGGTTTCCATAGCTCGGAGGGCATTTTTCTCTCCTCAAAGCGATGCTGGCTTCGCTTGAGGTTGAGACCGCTCAGTTGTGTGATCAAGAAGCCATTGCTCGGTTTCTGTAAATAGCTGTCGGCGCCATTCTGGTCTGGAGAAGGTGTGGTCGGCATCTGTCATCTCATTGAATACGATGCGTGTGTTGAGATCAGAATTTTTCCAGAGTGGAGAGCTGGCGATAAAGTCGTTGAATTCCTGCGCTATATAGTCAAAACCGCTGGTCAGGATATAGATCTTGCCATCGAAGCATTGCAGGCTTTTAGTCAGTCGCTCCGGTAGTGGTAGGGCAGAGATGTCATCTTCCTGCTGGGCTTTGGCGGTAGTAGTTTTATCTTGGCGTGCATTTGAAAGAAGTTGGAGCCAGGATTTCACGGAGCGTGCCAGAGAAAATTTGCCCGACCTGATTTTTTTCCAGAATTCGGGATCTTTCAGCCGGTTCCAGTAATAGTGTTTCAAATAGGTTTTTGCCTGGCCGGCTTCGGTGCGAATCCAAGGGTTAACCATGAAGATACCGTTGACACGCTCGTCCGTAGCGGCATAAAACGCTGCCGCCGAGGCCGATTCGCATTCGCCCCACAGCATTACCTGCTTTATGTTCGGGAAACGCGTGCACAGATTATCAATGGCCGCGCGAATATCATCGCTCATATCCATGAAGCCACGGTATTCGCCGCCGCTGTCCCCGGTGCCGCGGTGGTCAAAACGCAACACCGGAATTCCCTTTTCCGCCAGCTGGCGGCTTAGCACCACAAACTGACGATGGGCGCCTACCCGGTATTGCGGTCCGCCGGCGACAATGATGATCAGCCCTGTATCAACAGGTTCAGGGGGGGCGTGAATGATGCCCAGTAGCGGGTCATTTCCGCAGTCAAACACGACGGCGTGTTCATTCATGGTTCGGATCCCCTGCCAGATGTGCTGCCGTGGCGGTTATAAGGTCGGGTGCCAGCGTGCGCTCGTGGGCCTGCCAGAATGCTGGGCCAATCACCGTTTGGTGGGACACTTGGGCACCGTTTTCGCGCCACTTGTCCATCACCTGAATGTCGCCCCGCGGAGTTTTGCGCTCTTCACTGGCCAGTACGGTAAACCAGTGAATGGGAGTGCCGACCAGGGACATGTGGTTGTTCATATGAGCAGACTGGATACCGTAATAAAGCTCGGGTGAAACGTCGTAACCGGCCACTTCTATGCTGTTGCCCCCAGCCAGCTGTCCCTCGAACTGGGCCGTTGTTCCCGCTTCTTCCTCGCGGCCGATTGAGGCAGCGATCTTGATGCGAAGGAACTGGTTGAGGGCTACTTTACCGCTGGTGACCGGCTGCCAGAAGATCAGCTGCTGGATGTGATCGCGTTTTTCTGCTGCGGCGGCTGCCAGCAGGGCGCCGAGCCTGATGCCAAGCATGGACTGTTGGTTGTAGCCGAGCCGGGTGGCGTGGTCGCAGGCGGAAACGGTGTCATTTATCCATTGTTCCCAGCTGGCCTGTTCAAACTCACCCTGGCTGTCACCAGTGCCAAAGGGATCCACAGCCAACAGGGCGATGCCTTGTGCAGTGATGGCCTGGGCCAGAAGGGTTTGCATGTAGCGGCAGCGGTTCATTTCCTCGGCAAAGGAGGGAACCACGATCACACACGGGGTATTCTCCGTGCGAGTGACCGGTTCGTAATGCAGGGAGAACAGTGCACCCCTGCCACCGCTGATGTAGCCCGGATCGAGTTTGTAGGGGTTGCTCATTCGTCGAGTTTTTGTTGTACCACGGTGGTGAGGCTGCCAATGGTGGCAAAGACATCGGCATTCAGTTCGTCATCATCAAATGCGCAGCCAAACTCTTCCTCCAAGGCGGTAACCAGTGAAACGACGGCAATGGAGTCGAATTCGGGAATAGAACCCAACAAGCCCGTATCACCATCAAAGTCATCGGTGTTTCCGTCTAGCATGAGTACATCATTGATGATGTCAATTATTTCCTTCTGCAAGCTCATAGGCGTGGTTCCATTGTTGATCATTAGGAGCTGTTTGGCTGAAACGCATTTTGCCAGCTCTGGTGGGAATTATGTAGAGAGGAAAGCGTTCTTCTCGGGTGAGTTGAGATTCAGGTCATATTCGTTAATGACTTCAGGGCGGCTCCTACACCAGTACCTCGACGGGCGCTGGATGGCTGAGGAACTGATGGGGACTAGCTGTGAACCCGTAAGCTCCAGATTGAAATACGACAATCAAATCTCCGATGTTCACTTCTGGCAGTTCATATTTATCGGCCAGGATATCCAGTGGTGTGCAGAGTGGGCCCACGATATTGATGGGCGATAAGTGGTCACTGCAGACGCGATTGCCGATACAGACAGGATAATTCTTGCGAATGACCTGACCAAAGTTCCCAGAGGCCGCTAGATGATGGTGCAGGCCGCCGTTGGTAATGGCATAGGTGGTGCCGCGGGAGGATTTCACATCCACGACTTCGCAGACGTATACCCCGGCTTCTCCCACCAGATAGCGCCCCAGTTCAATGACGATTTCGGTATCGGGAAAATCTGGTCTGTATTGGGATAGCAGTCTGTTCAGATTGTCTGTCACCGGGTTCAGGTCGAGGTTTTGCTCCCCCGGGAAGTAGGGGATACCAAAACCTCCGCCAATATTAAGCCACCGAACCGGAGACGGGGCGGAATCCGCGAGCTGTCGCGCCAGTTGGAAGGTGTTGGTCTGAGCTTCGATAAGAGCATCGGTCTTGAGGTTCTGGGAGCCGCTGAAGATATGGAATCCCTGGAAATTCAGGTCGAGCTCGCCTATCCGCTTCAGCATTGCAGGTACGCGCTCGGCATCAACACCAAAGGGCTTGGGACCGCCGGCCATTTTCATGCCGGAGGTTTTTAGCTCAAAGTCGGGATTGACTCGCACGGCCACGTTGGCCCGGTGGCCTGTTTGCTGGCAGATGTCCGCCAGTCGCTCCATTTCCCCCTCTGACTCCAGGTTGATAATGATGCCGGCGGCAGCGGCTGCTTTCAGTTCATGATCATCCTTTCCCGGTCCGGCAAAACTGATATTGATCGGGTCGATACCGGTGTCGAGGGCGACTCGCAGTTCCCTGAGCGAGGCAACATCCAACCCGTCCGTGAGTGCAGCAAGTTGTTGTACGACGGCGGGCATCGGGTTTGCCTTCATGGCGTAGTGGAGGTGTATGCCTTCGGGTAGTATGGATCTTAGCTCGCTGACCCGGCGCGAAATCACGGCGCGGTCATAGGCATAAAAAGGGGTCTGGCCGACCCGGTCCGCAAGCTGCCGGATGTTCACGCCGCCCACAAGTAGCTGGTTGTTCTTGACCTGAAATTGTTCCATCGGGATATGTTGTGGGGTTGTCTTACTCACGGTTGGGCATCCTGGAATAATGTCGCGTATTCAGTGGAAAGTTGCTTGCGGTCAATTTTGCCATTCTGGTTGTGGGGCATTTCATCTAGCAACAGGATTTCCTGTGGCACCATAAAATTGGGCAACTCTTTTTTACAGTGACCGAGTATATCTTTTTCCGTGAGATGTTCATCACCGTGGACGACAAGGAGGATTGCCTGACCGATCATCGGGTGGGGCAGTCCGATGGCGGCAGCTTCCTTGACGCCCGGAAGGTGGTACACAACCTCTTCGACCTCTGAGGGGCTGACGCGGTAGCCGGAGGTTTTGATCATTTCGTCCAGACGACTGATGAAGTACAGGTATCCCTCTTCGTCACAGCGCACTTGATCGCCAGACCAGACTGCAATTTCCTGCAGGGGAATCCCCGCGGGACGGCCGGGGCTGGGTTTAAATCGCTCCGCTGTTTTGGTCGGGTCATTCCAGTAGCCAAGGGCCACCAGTGAACCGCGATGCACAAGTTCGCCGGGTTCATTTGGGCCGCACTCGGTGCCGTCTTGGCGAACAACCATAATTTCTGCATTGGGAATGGCCTTGCCAATGGAATCGGGGCGCCGGTCGATCTGGTCCGGGGGCAGGTAGGTAGAGCGAAATGCCTCCGTCAGTCCATACATCAGAAACACTTGGGTGCGAGGCAGGGAGGTGCGTAATTTTGTTGTCGTCGCTTGAGGCATCGCACCGCCGCTATTGGTGATATAGCGCAATGAAGAGGTCGCGGACTCAGGCCATTCCAATTGTGCGAGCTGGTTCCAGATAGGGGGGACTGCAGCCAGACCGGAAATGTTGTATCGATCAACAGCACGGATTACATCCCTGGGAAGCAGGTAATCCATGAGGGCGACAGAAGCCCCCACGGAAAAAGCCGTGGTGAGCTGGCTGAGGCCGTAATCAAAGCTAAAGGGGAGAACTGCCAGTAGGCGATCATCGGCATGATTACCCAGGTAGGAGGCTACACTTCGGGCTCCGGTCACCATGTTTTTGTGGGACAGCACCACCCCCTTTGGATTCCCAGTGCTGCCTGATGTGTAAAGAATTGCTGCCATATCCCCATCAATATGCGGGTGTGAGCAGAGGGTTGTGTCGGTGGCCAGGGCGTGTTCCCAACCGAGCAAGGAATAGTGCCCGGGAAGGGTAGTTACAGGGGATTCGCTATCGACAACGATGACGGCTTTTAAGTCAGGGCAATCGGTCAGCACATCCACCAACTGCGCGACTCGTTGCGCTGATGTAACCAATACCCTCACGTTGCAATCGCGCAGGATATAAGCCACCTGATTGGGTTTTAACAATGGGTTTACTGGCACAAAAACCCCTCCCGCCAGGGCGGTGCCAAAAATCGTGAACACATTCTCTGGTTGTTTGGGGAGGTAGGTGGCAACCCGGTCGTTGCGTTTCAGGCCGAGAGCGAGTAGTCCTCGGGAGACGTGCTCAATTTTCTCAGCGAGCGCAGCGTAACTGACCTCGGTTTCCTTGTGTTGCAGCGCCAGTGCTTCTGGGGTTTCATTTGCCTGGTGTGTAATTAGCTGGTGAAGAAGATTTGACATCGACAGAGGTGTCCAGTGTTGGCAGGGTTCCCATCTATGGGGCAGTCGCAACCGATTATAGCGATTTTTATTAAATGCACGTAACCTGTGTGCTTTGCTGTTGCTGGGCAGAGCCTATCCTGTGAAACGCTGTCATTCTTTTTTATCCATGGCCATTTTTTTAACGATGGCGATTTTTGCAGATGTGGTCTTTGCGGGTTTGCCGGACACCATCGCCAAGGTGAAGGCAAGTGTTGTTGGCGTGGGTTCGGTGCTTCCTGTGAAGGGGCCAAAGGCTGTTGAGTCACCGGTATCATTGCGAGGTACAGGGTTTGTGGTGGGCAATGGACGGTTGGTGGTGACCAACTTCCACGTTGTCCAGAAGCCGTTGAACGAAGCCGCTGGAGAGCGTCTGACGATTTTTACCGGGGAGGGGAAAGTTGCCAGGGCATACCCGGCACGCATTGTCAGGACAGATGCCGCCCATGATTTGGCTCTTTTGGAGTTCAATGGTGGCCGACACCCCCCAATGGTTCTGAATGCTACCCGCCTAGTGAGGGAAGGCGAAAATATCGCTTTCACGGGTTTTCCCATAGGGCTTGTTCTCGGCCTGCAGCCCGTCACTCACCGGGGGATTATCTCAGCGGTGACGCCAATCGTCATGCCTGCATTGTCGGCGAAGATGCTGACACCAGAGCAAATCAAAAGGGCCCGTGAGCCATTTAACGTATACCAGTTGGATGCGACGGCTTATCCCGGCAATAGCGGTAGTCCCGTTTACGATGTTGAGACGGGTGAGGTCCTGGCGGTAATTAATAGTGTCTTCGTCAAGGAGACTCGAGAAGCCATGCTGACTGATCCATCAAATATTAGTTATGCAATACCGGCGATTCATATTCAGTCGTTGGTCGACAGTGTCGGGCCCGGCCAACAATAAAAACTGCACAAGTCAGTCCGTATGATAGGTGGTAAGTATGGAAACGGGTGTTGGAGCTAATAGTTTTTCCTTGAGTCGTTGGCTATTCCTTGCGGTGGGGATGGCATTGCTACCGCTTTCTCTTTACCCATTTCTCGATTTTCCCGTCGTGGGGCTTTGGCTTCTGATGGCGGGGGCCGGGTATCTGTTGCTGCTCTTTTTTTTCCCTTTTTGCTGGCTGTTGATTTTGCCGATGATGACGGTGTCTATCGATCTGGCCACCTATACAGGTCGTTTTCTCTTTAATGAATATGATCTGTTCTTTTTGATTACGATTTCGTTTGCCCTGATCAGTGGCCGTTTCGACGTGGGGATTACCCATCGCAAATGGGCTTTTTCGCTTGTTGTGGCTTATTTTGCTGTGGTTATGTCAACGTTTGATGCTTGGTCCGTGTTCCTTTTTCCACCGGAATCAGTGGGTAGCAATCCGTACTATTTGCCGGAATACAGCTACAAATTGGTGAGGGGTTTGCTTTGGGCATTCCTGCTTACCCCTTTGTGGTTGCATTTGTATAAACGGGATCAGCGGCGGACGGTGAACTGGTTTATCTGTGGCCAGTGTGCGGCAGCATTACTGTTAGGGCTGATCATTTTGTGGGAGCGGGGTTCGCTTGGCGTTGTACTCTCAGGAGCCGCCTGGTATCACATTGTTAATTCTGTTCTGGATCTAACATCTTCGTATCGCACCACTGGCATTTTTTCTGATATGCATACGGGTGGGGAGGTCGTTGATGGGGTTCTGTTGCTGCTGCTACCTGCAAGTATCTTCGGTGTACTGTATGCCGATAATCTTCGTTTGAAGGTTTTTGCGCTACTTGCTTTCTGTGCCCTGGCTTACTGCGCAACGGTTGGTTTTACCCGAGCCACTTACGTTAGCTTTTTCCTGGCGTGCAGTGCTTTTGCACTGCTTCATATGGTATCCCGCTGGCTCAATGGTACACATCGGGACGATATCCCTTACCTGCTGATTCTGGCGACATTGCTGGTCGGTCTAGTTGCTTCTTTCTCATCCTATTCCCGGGGAGGAAGTTATGCGCTGTTTGCCTGTAATGCTCTGGTTGTTGTGGCCCTGGTGGCCGTTAAAGCCGTGAGTTGGCATCGCTTGGCCGCGATGGCTGGTGGACTGTTTATTGCGCTGTTGCTGGTGGTCTTTGCGGTGAAGGCCCACCTCGATAGCCGTTGGGTGGAGCACTCGATTAACAGTGCCATTGTCATTGCCCTGTTGCAGACTTTTTTTTTCGGTCTGGCTACCCGGCTTTTTCTGGGTTTCCGGTCCCAGAGCAATTTTAACAACCTGTTGCTGGGGGTGTTGCTGATCATGCTGCCGTCCATCTTTGCCATTGCTCTGGGCGGTTACAAGATAAACGAAAGGATGGAAACGGTTGTTGATGATCTGGAGACCCGCCTGTCCCATTGGAGGGATGTGGAGACGAGTTCAGGCAGGAGTTTAAAGACTGCTCTGCTGGGTAATGGGAACGGCACATTTCCCGCCAACTACGCTTACCATTTTCCCGAGGTGGTGAAAAAGGTTGGCAGCTTTGTTGTAGAGCAGGAGGGCGGCGGCTCTTACCTGCGAATGGGGGCGGGTGAGGACCTGGCTTTCGGGCAGCGTGTGCCTGTATTACCTGAGCGTCAGTACAAGGCCGAGTTGCTCGTCAGAGCGGGGGAACGCACAAAATTGGCTGTATTCATCTGTGAAAGGAACCTGATTTTCGCCAGCAACTTTCAGTCTAACTGCAGTGCTAAATCGGTTCGGCTTGAAGATACCGGGGGAGAGTTTAAGCCCGTTGTGTTGACGGTTGATTCTGGGAGAGTAGGTGCTCGACACATATGGTCCCGCTGGCCCACGACGGTCTATATCAAAAATATGTCCAGAGAGGCCGTCATCGACATAGACAATATTTCGTTTCGTCTCGATGACGAAAATCTCCTCGATAACGGCAGTTTTTCTGCAGGGCTTGATGGCTGGTTTTTTTACAACGATTACCAGCACTTGCCGTGGCACGTTAAAAATATTTATGTTCAGTCGTGGTATGACAACGGCTTGATCGGGCTCATGCTGTTCCTGGTCATGGGGGTGGCAGTTGCTTTGCTTCCAGTCTTTCACCCACAGGTGCCGAGCCTCTATACAGTTTTTGCCGTTGGGGTGATTGGCATGGGTGCTTTTGGGCTGTTTGGGTCTCCGCTGGATTCAGCTCGGGTCAGCTGGATATTTTATTTCTATCTATTTGTTGCATTGCTGAGGCCCGCAGATGATGTGCTATGTGATGAGGTCCCAGAGGAATGATGAGTCGGTTATCCCTGCTGATGGTCTGCCGACACAATATTTGCCGATCACCGATGGCAGAAGGATTAATGAGGCATGCATTAAAACATTCAGGTTTGGGGTGGAAGGTCAAAGTAGCTTCTGCTGGAACTCATGTGGGTGTGCCGGGCCAAAGGACCGATGAGCGGGCGAGAACAGTAGCCTCGGAACATGGCGTGAAACTGGGGCGAGGTCGATCCAGAGCGATAAAACCGAGAGATTTCCAACGTTTCGACTATATTTTTGCCATGGATCAAGAGAACCTGGCTGATTTATTGGAAATATGCCCTGAAGCATACTGTGAGAAGGTGCAGTTGTTGGTGGACTTTTCCGGGCCAGGTGGCCTGGTAGGCATCCCTGATCCTTACTACGGAAATCTGAATGGGTTTGAAAAAGTGTTTCATCTGGTGCAGGAAGCGATAGACGGTGTTCTTGAGAATGAAGTGTTCCCCAAGATGGGAATTGTCCGGCCGTGAGTTGACAGTTTGGTTTTTAACTGGTTTCTTGTTCCAATGTGATCTTGCTCACATTTAGTTAATCTTTGGTTTAACAAGTGCCATGACATATGGAGTAGTGACTGCAAATCCTTGGAAAACGGTTCTCGATTAGAAGGAGAGTCGAGAATTAGCCCAGGACTTATTTGCGGCCAATGGTCCAAAGGAATAGGTGTAAAAAAACAAAATGACAGTTACCAGCCTATCTTTAACGGACAGTTTTAGGCATTATTTTAAAATTAATCTTGCACTGTCAGAAGAGCAGAAACAGTCGGTTTATGGTATTCGCTACCGGGTTTATTGCGAAGAGTTTGGTTATGAACCTCTAGCAAATTTTCCCAACCAGATGGAGTTCGATGACTTTGATAGCAGGTCATTGCACTGCCTGGTCACCCATAAAGCGACGGGGCGAGGGGCTGGTTGTGTTCGCTTGGTATTCCCTGCAGATGGTAAGACATTTGAGGATTTGCCTCTAGGCCGGTTCTGTGCAGATAGTCTCGATGCGCACTTATTAGCTCAGTTGTGTCTACCGGATAAAACTATCTGTGAAGTGTCCAGGTTGGCGGTGGATGGTGCCTTTCGAAGACGGGCTGGTGAGACCAGGACCCGCTTCGGTGATGTTGATGCCATAGATTGTACGTTTCATGAGCGGCGGACATTTTCTCTCATTTCAGTGGCGGCCTTCCTTGCTGCGACGGCGCTGACAGACCTGTCCGGCAGGACAAACGTTTTTGCAATGATGGAACCTTTCCTCCCCAAGTTGCTGGCTCGTTCCGGAATCACCTTTCAGAAGATCGGGAAAGAAATTGAATACCATGGCTACCGGGCGCCTTATTTTTCCACTACCTCCTCTGCCATCGATGGTATGCAAGCGGACCTGAGAAAGTTGTACGATGCCATCTACAAGGAAGTTAAATCCGATTACCTACAGCATTTGAAGGCAGTTGAAGCCGTTTTGCCTAAAGCCAGCTCCCAGTAGCCCGTGGGCAGCTTTGCTTGCGTTAGGTGTTTTTGTGTTGATGTCTTCTTTGGCTGTTGATGATCAGAATCCGGGGTGGTTTCTCTCCGCTCATAAGGTGAAGTGATGTACCATTTTGATTACCAGAAAGCTTTCTCTAGAAATATCGGTTGGGTTACGCAAGATGAGCAGTCGATACTTTCCTCGAAACAGATAGCGATAGCCGGTCTCGGCGGAGTGGGTGGTAGTCATCTACTCACTCTGACCCGTTTGGGGGTTGGTAACTTTCACGTGGCTGATCTCGACATCTTTGAACTCGCGAACCTTAACCGGCAGGCAGGCGCCAGCCTGTCTCATATGGGACGAGCAAAAGTTGATGTGTTGGTCGAAATGGCCAAAGACATTAACCCGGATTTGACTATCACGGCGTTCCCAAGTGGCGTGGTGAATGAAAATATAGATACGTTTCTTTCTGGTGTGGACCTCTATGTCGATGGTCTGGATTTTTTTGAATTGGATATCCGTCGAGCGGTGTTTGCGGCCTGTGCTGAGCGGGGTATCCCCACAATAACCGCGGCTCCCCTTGGAATGGGGGTTGCCTTGTTATGTTTTATGCCAGGAGGGATGTCTTTCGAAGAGTATTTTCGAATGGAAGGGTGTTCAGAAGAAGAGCAGTTGCTGCGGTTTTTACTGGGCCTCTCTCCGGCCATGCTACAGACAGCGTATCTTGTTGATAAAAGCACAGTTGATTTGGCCGCACACAAGGGGCCATCAATACCAATGGCCTGTGATCTTTGTGCAGGCTTTGCTGCAACATATGCCTTAAAGATTTTGCTCAAGCGGGGGCCGATTATTGCTGCACCGTTTGGCTTACACTTTGACGCCTATCGAAATCGTTTCAAGAAAACCTGGCGCCCCTGGGGCAATGCAAATCCTATTCAACGGTTGGGGTTGGCCATTGCCAGGAGGCGTTTGGGGCTTAGTTAGCATTCCTGGATAGCGGTTCCGGGCAGCTGAAAACTTCCTCCAGTTCCAGTCTGAGAGACCTTTCCGGAGAAGGATTCTTGGGGCGTCCGATTCGCAAAAGCATGCACAGATGTTCATTGCTTGAATAACCCAATTCCTGTCGGGCTGAGGCCTTTATGGTTTCGGCCAGTCCGGCCAGGTGTGGCGGAACACTGTTGCTTTTTAAACGGACCAGTTGGTCTGAGATGACGTAATACGGATGAACGGCAATCTTCTGGCTGTTGAGGTAAATCCAGCATCTCTCCAGTAGCTGACCCGCTGACAGTATTCCTTGTGTTGTATCAGGGGCAATGATGGCAATGAGGGCAGGCGCGTGTTCAACTGGGCGTGCATCAATAGCTGACAGCAGCTTATGAAAACCCAGGCGGTTCAGGGTGGACATTCTTCCCCAATCGCTGATCAGTTTTAATAGCAAACCTCCACCTGGAGGGAGTGCCAGTGTCTTAAGGTCCAAGCCGTCAGCTTTTTTTACGCCTTTGCGGGGAAAGCGGAGGCTGGATGCTAGCCACTCGTGGACCTCGCGGGTTTGAAAGCGTATTTCCGAAGCCTTTTTTACCAGTTGACCAACGCGCTTAATCCTTGAGGGCTCTGTTATCGTCAGAAGTCTGGCCTCGTCTTGCTGCATCTTTTCCAGCTGAGTCAGCACTTGGTGGGGGATTTTTTCGCCAGTAAACGGGAATCTGTTGGTGTGTCGGTCAAAAATAGCCTTTGCAGGTGATGGATCCCGGGGCTCGGTGTGCGGGGTATTCTGCAGGACCCGGATGCTTGCATAGGGGTTAGGTGGAACAGCATCTGCTGAAAGTCTTTCTATTTCAGTCGAGAGACCTAACTCGCGAGCAGTTTCGCAAATATTATAAATTGCAGCCCCCGCAGCTAGTAACGTGGCGGGGTTCTCTGCAGGGAAGGTTTTGTCTCTAACGCGGTCGGCATCGTAATGTACTGAAAGCTGGTTTTCATCCCAGGTGAATCTTAATGGTTGGGAATTGTCAGCCGAAGGTGCAGCCTGGCCAGCCCGAATCAACATTTCTATGGTGGTTTTTTCTATCATGGAGCGATTATCTGATGTCCACTGGGTAATGGTCAAAAATTTGGTTTCTGGCCATCAAAAGAAGTAGGAGGGTGGTTGTGGTTTTATGCGTCGATTTTTTTTACATACGCGGGGGAGTATGACGGTGTATAGATATGTTCGATCCGGCGATGATTTTGATAAAACCCTTATTTATCAGCACGCTATCTAGTTTTTTATTTTTTTGGCACGCATTCTGCATTATGTTTGGTAAGCGCAAGTGAAGATTGTTTTTTATACCAAGCTATGCGGTAAAAAGATGCATTAAAGCCTGTGCTACGCCAACACAACTGGCGAATCATAACAATGGAACGTGCTGTAATGGTTCTGACTGAAGGAGAAAATACATGAAAGCAAGTCAACTCTTAAAACAAGTTGCTATTGGCGTTAGCTTCGGTGCAGCCCTGATGGGCTCTGCGATCGCGGACCCAATAGCGTCATTTGATTACACCCAGGAATTTGAGTTTGTTGAGCCTATTGCTCCGGCAGGCGTAAATAAGGAAGGTGCTACTGCTGGCGTCTCTGACGTTGACGGCTTTACCAAGCTGAGCTGGGGTACAGAATCGAATTCATTTAATGAAATCAGCAGCTTGGTGATCAACCCACTTCCGGGTGATTCCACCACCCCTAGTAATGTGCTGACCGCTGGTACTGTAACAACTTCTACGGATATTAATGCCGTTAGTTTTGGACTCGGTCCGGTCGTTACTCACAACAACTTTGTGATCACAGGTACTTCGCTGGATAGTGCTACGGCAGAAGATTATGTTGTCCTGTCTCCATTGGGTGGCGGTGTTGATCAAATCCAGCAGATCACTTTCGGGATCGATTTCTACGAGACACCCAACAATCCGGGTAACCCAGGTGCTTGTCCTGCAGGCGTAGCCTTCAACGGGTTTGGTTGTGGTGATATCTTTGCCCTGTCCGGCGGTCTGTTGGGTGTGCCGACCATTCTCAATGGTTCTATCGTTGCATTCCTGATTGATAGCTTCGTTGACGATATATACACCTACGATGTGTTTATCACCGCGCCTGGTTTGGGTGTGCTGACTGACGCGGCTTGTGCTGCGGTTGGTGAGTCTTCCGGTTGTATTGGTTTCACTACCTTTGAGAATGAAGTGAATGCTTTCCAACTGGCGTTTGCCATCATTGCCTCTGAAAACATTCCTGAGCCAGCTACTCTGGCTTTGTTCGCAGGCAGCCTACTGTTGATGGGGCTGGTCCGTCGCAGAAAGGTAAAAGGCGATTTCGCCGCCTAATTCTAGGTTGGTTATAAAAAACGGCGGCCCAATGGCCGCCGTTTTTTTGTCTGAGTGTTTGTGCAACTAATGTGTGTCATGCTATCGATAATGTTTCATTGGTATTTGCTTTAACCCCAAAGGGCCTTTTATTATCGATTTTCACTAAAGGGCTTTTTTATTGGGGTTGTCAAAAGATTAAAGTCTGTTCTTCTATCTGCATGGTGCAAAGGGAATTTTCAATATGATTAAACTCGTTCGAATTCTGGTTTTGGGGGCGTGGATAGGGTTTTTGACCGCCTGTGCCGGAGATGTCACAGGCAATAAAAATGTTGAAGAAGCTAGGGAGCATCTGGCTGCAGGGAAACTTGATGCGGCCGTCATCGAGTTAAAGAATGCTTTGCAGAAAAATACTGACAACCAGGAGGCTCGATGGCTTTTGGGTGAGCTGTATTTTAACCGCGGAGCCTATGCTGATGCTGTGAAGGAACTGGTTAAGGCGAGAGAGTTGGGCAAGACGGACGAGGCTGTGTTGCCGTTACTGGCTAAATCCTATCTTGCGCAAATGGATATGGAGTCGTTGCAGGCACTGTCAACTGATCGCTTAATAGGGGATGCTCGCGCCATTGTTCTGGCAGCAAAAGGCCAGGGGGAGCTCATGAGTGGTCGTGCCAGGGAAGCAGCCGATTTGATCAGAGAGGCTGTTGTGTTGGCGCCGACAGCATCCTATGTACTGCTGGCCAAGGCCAAGCTGCAGGGTGTTGAGAGCGGTGGGGATTGGAACAGTGTTCGGACTATTTTGAACGATATCCTTGAGCTTGATCCGAATTATGCGCCGGCATTGAGTTTGCTTGGTGATATTGAGCTGCAGGGATTAAACTCCAAAGGCGCAGAAGAGGCCTATACAAAGGCGCTGGCAACAGATGCTAGCCGCCTGGAAGACCGTTATAAGCGGGGGCTGGTCAGGTTACAGGAAGAAAACCTGAAGGGTGCAGAAGAAGATGCGGCCTACCTGTTACAACGTGCACCCAAGACCCCTGGGACGCAATATCTTAATGGGATCCTGCTGCTCAAACAGGGCAAAATTAAAGACGCTGTAACAGCGTTAGACGTTGCACGTCTTGACGAAAACAGATATCCCATGTCTTTGTTCTATCTTGCCTCGGCACATCAATTACTGGGCAATCCAGCTCAGGCAGAAGATTACGCTTACCGATTTCTGGCGATTGCGCCTAATAGTGTACAGGGCCGTAAATTGCTGGCAGCGATGAAGGTTGCATCTGGGGAGAACGATGAAGCTGAAGAGCTGATTCGCCCCGTGTTTGAAAGTAATAATGAAGATACTGATGCCCTCAATATTCTTGCCAATGTTTTCTTAAACAGAGGTGAAATAGAGGAGGGACAAACCTTGCTTGCCAAAGTGGCCGCGTTACAGCCTAAGTCTCCAGTAGCTCAAACACGGTTGGGAGCGAGCTTGCTTGCCAGTGGGGATGTGGTGAAAAGCTTTGAATCCATTGAGGCTGCATTAGAACTGGATCCGAATTTCAAACAAGCGGATGTGCTTCTGGTGTCGGCTTATCTTCGTCAGGGTAATCCTGAGGCTGCATTGAAGGCGGTGGATTCTTTCGAAGCGAAAAACCCAGGAAGTGCTGCTCCACACAATCTTCGTGGTGAGGTATATCTATCCCAGAAAAAAACGATAGAAGCGCGTGAGTCATTTCAGCGAGCTTTGCAGATTGCTGCAGATGATTTTTCAGCCAATGACCGATTAGCATTTCTGGATATTTCTGAAGGGAAGTATGCAGAGGCGCGTAAGCACTACAATGCAATTCTCAGCGCCCAGCCAGATCACCTGCCTACGATGTTAAAACAGGCGGCGCTTTCAGAGCTACAAAAAGACGCTGAAGGGATGGAGTCTTTTTTGCGAAAAGCCATGGAGGCACATCCGAAAGCCGTTGAGCCCCGTGTAATGTTGGCGCGGTTGTATTTGTCCCTCGGTCAGCCTGAGCAAGTAACGTTGGTCCTCAATGAGTTGGATCAAGAGGGACAGAGTCAGCCAGATGTCATTAACGTCATCGGGTTGTCTTATCTCAACAGGGGGGATTATCCGAATGCCCGTTTGGCCTTTGAGCGACTTATTGGCCTGCGTCCGGAGGCTCCGCAACCTCATCACAATCTGGGAATGGTATTCCGGGGTTTGGGGGAAACTGAAAAAGAGCGGATGGAATTTGAAAAAGCCATAGAGATGGCTCCGAGCTTTCTGGAACCGAGAATAGAGCTGACGAGGATGTTTTTCCGCCTCAATGACAGGGCCGGGGTAGAAGATGCACTGGCCGCGTTGAAAAAGCTAGCGCCTGAGCACCCCGAAGTGTTGCAACTGCAGGCGGTGAAGGCAATGCGGGACGGAAAACCATCCGAGTCGCTGGCGCTTTCAAAGCAGGCTTTTGAGAAAGCGCGCACCTCTCGCAATATGCTGGTTGTGGCCCAGCAACTATGGACCCTAGATGAGAAGTCTGAATCACTTAGCATGATGGAAAGCTGGCTGAAAGAACACTCCGGGGATATTCCCGTGATGCTCGAGGTGGGCGCCGCCTATGTAGCCACTGGCGAAGAAGATAAGGCCATCAAGCAGTATGAGGCAGTGCTTGATGCCTCTCCGAAAAATGTCCTGGCGTTGAACAATCTCGGTTGGTTGCTCAGAGAACGAGATACGGACCAGGCTTTGGAGTATGCAAAGCAGGCTGTGGATCTCGGTCAGACTGCACAAACGTTGGATACTCTGGCGATCGTCCTGCTCAAGAGTGGTGATACGGTTAAAGCCCAGCGCACGATTGAGCGTGCGTTGTCCATGGCCGGGGATGATCCAGCGATCATTTATCACAGCGCGTTGATCGACAGTCAGTCGGATGCGAGTGAAGAGGCAGTTAACAAGTTGCAAAAACTGCTCTCGGGTGAAAAGGATTTCCCAGAGCGGAAAGATGCTGAGAACTTGTTGGCTGAGCTTAAGTAGTTTTTTTGCAGTAAAAGACTACCAGTAACGCTGGCATCAGCAACAGGTCAAAAACAAGTGCCGTCAGCAGGCCTATGCTGGTCAGAGCGCCAAAGTGCCCCATGGGCACAAAGGCGCTGGCCAGTAGCAGGCAGAACTGGGTACAGAGGATAATCGAGGTTGTCATCACCGCGCGCCCGGCTTGTGCGTAGGTGCGGGCCAGAGCCAGTATAGGGCTGTGGCCCCGTCGCACACGTTGAATAAAGCCGTGAAAAATATGGATGGTATCGTCAATTGCGATGCCGACAGAAACGCTGGCGATCATGGCGGTGGCCATATCCAGCCAGATTCCGAACACTCCCATGAGAATAAAGATCAGCAGAATCGGGGAGATATTGGGAATCATACAGACCAGGGTGTCTTTTAAAGACCTCCACAGCCCCAGCATCAGCAGAAAAATCAGTAGCAGAGCGCCTGCCAGACTGTAGATCTGTCCTTTGATTAACAGTTTTTCCTGGTCGGCGAAGAGTCTTCCTGCCCCAGCAATATCCCAGGTGGCTTTGTGTACGGGATGTTCATTTAAATAGGCCTGTATGCGCTCCATGAGGCCGCTGATTTCATGAGCACCGTGTACGTTCAGATTCAGGGCAACACGCGCCTGTTGATAATCCTGATCAATGAAGTCAAACAGGTCTGTCCCATCGTAAATAAATAGATATTGAGTGATCAGTTCCTGGCTGTCGGGGATAATTCGGTAGTCGTCATCTTCTTCATTGAATCCCCAGTTCATTTCTTCTACGAAATCTGCGATTGAAACCGACTTGTCAACTTCAGGTTGCTGCTCGAGCCAGAGTTGGAGCGACTTGATGTTGTCCAGAGTTGTGGGCGCGATAAGCGACGCACCGTCGGTGGCGGTGAAAAGAACTTCCAGTGGTGTTGTGCCTACCAGTTTTTGTTCAATTTTTTGCGTTGCTATTCGCAGAGGGTGGCTTGGCGAAAAAAATTCCAGAATATTGGTTTCGACTTTTACTTTTGCAATTTGCGGGGTGGCCGCAAGAAGGGCGATCAGGCCGAGGCTGATGACCCAAACCGGGTAGCGAATGCCCAAATGAAATAATTTATTGACCAAGGTGTCCATAAGAGCGAGCCCGGACTTGCGGCTGGGCCAGTCCCGGTTGTCGAACCGGGAGAAAATGGTGGGTAACACATGGATGACAATTAAGTAAATCAGACACACCCCGACGGCCGATGTTAAGCCAAATGTGCTTATGGGCGGAATTGGGCTAAGGCCCAGCGAGGCCAAGCCGGCCGCCGTGGTGAGTGTGCTGAAAAGTGCTGGGCGGCGTATCTCTGATAATGCGGCACGCACTCTTTTTTTGCCGGCAAGCCCCCGCTTGGAGGCGTAATGCAGTGCGTTAAAAAAATGCACCAGAGCGGCAATTGTAAGCGCCGATAGCAGTGGGGGAATGATGCCAGAGATAGAGTTGAATGGTTGTTGCAGGATGACGTAGAAAGCTATGGTTGAGCTTACGACAGCGCCTGTCACCACGCCGGTGACAATGACGGCGAGCCAGCGGTGGAATAGCCACCATATCAGGATAAGACCTACGGCAACCGTTGCTGGGATAAAGATCATGTTGTCATGAAGGATGGCCCGCATTTGTGCGACATCGGTTGCTATGTTCCCGGCCAATGCCGAGAGGTATCCCTCTAGCCGTTGAGCTCGAACGATGTCCAGAATTTCTTCTTCCAGCGCCAGGTGGCGAATACTGTCATCCAGTTTGGTGGGAATAACGACCAGAGCAATAGCCGATCCGTCTGGTGCGATTAATGAGTTGCGCGCAAATCGATCTGAGAGGGCTCTGCGCTGTCTTTCTTTAGGGCGAGACTGGTCCAACTCTTGTGGGTCGATCAGCGGTTCGACCAGAAAGCCGTCTTCGGAGCCACTGATATGATCCTGTCTTGTTGCGCTGATAACATCTGTTATCAGCGGGTGTCCTTCCAGTGCTTCCGTCAGTTCATCGTAGGCGCTGATAAAGCCATCCGAGAACAGTGCTACACCTTCAAAAAGCAGTACGATGACCTCGTCATTTGGAAATTTTTCCCTGATCTGTCGGTCGATTTCTAACGAGGGCGCGTCAGGTGGCAGGTAGGTGCTCGGAGCGTTATTAATATTGAGATTGGGAAGCAGGGCATTTGGAAAGATAGTGATCGCCAACAAGCAGAGAAAGCTGAAATAGAGCTTCCAGGGAAGTCGAATAAAGCGTTTGTGAACCTTGAAATCTTCTTCCGTAAGTAGTTGGAGCTCAATGTAAGACTCCCCATCGAGCTTGCGGCAGGTTGCTACCAATCGACCCTTTTTAGTTTTTGCATCTTTCTGTTTCAGGCTGGCTTCCAGCGTGGGTGGCTGGGCACCCTGGTGGAGAGGCTGGGTGCTTTTCCTGAGGAAATCCCTCACTTCTTCCTTATCGGGGGTGCTGAGTAAGTCCAGCAGAGGGGTGTTGGTCAGGTCGTCTTCGGTATTAAAGCCCAAGCGCTCGACAAACCTGTCGTTGGCATAGAGAAGAATTCCCTCATGAAATACCGCGACAGCCTCACGCTTGTTGGAAAGGTTTTGGCAGTGCTGTGTGAATTGGTCGTTGATGGTTTTAGCCTATTTTTATTGGAGGCCTAGAAGGCAGCCCGCCACCCCAGGGTAATGATGCTGTTGTCTTCATAAAAGCCACCCGGGGTCCCCTTGTCGCCATCAAAGAAGTGGAACTCAACATAAACTTCCTGAGCTTCCCAGCCGGTATAGGCAATCTCGGGGTTCAGGTAGATGTCTTTTTCGTCCAGGCCCACATTAAAGCGGGTTGTTGCCCGCCACCGGTGGTCTGCAAAGGGAATTTGATAAGAACCGTTGAAGGCGTACATTTCATCCCTGTCCATCACGGACGGGGCGCGTAGCAACTTGACGCCCATCAGTTGCAAATTAAGTCTGGCGTCGCTATCACCGGGGAAAAGCTCCAGTGCTGCCCCCCAGGTGAGGCTTTTTACCGTAGTGTAGCTGCCATCCATTCGGGTGACGGGGGTATCGCTCATCCAATTTGCTTCAAATTTTAGTGTTCCGCCAAGGGCTTCAACACCAAAATCTCCGCCAACAATCCAGGAGCGGGGATAACGGCCTTCGATAATATTTCTTGCCGGGTTGTAACTGAAATAGGGAACGGTCTGGTGACCATGCTGCACGGTTACGCCGTAATCAAATCCGCTACCGATACTGCTGAAACGGGCGCCGAAGCCGCCATCAGTATCCGGTGCGTCCTCAATGACCGGAACGGCTTTGACAATGGCCTCGGCAGGACCGGTGGTTTCGAGACTGAGTATCTCCCCCGTTTCCTTGTTGACGGGGTACCAGATGCTGTCTTTATCGGCCAGTTGGGCTTCGCGAAAATGCGGGTAGTAAACGAGGTCGATTTTTTTATTATCAAAAAAGTGCTCTACGCGAATAGCCAGAGAGGCAAGACGGCGATCTTCGAGGTCATCCAGAATGAAGCGGCGAAAATCCTGTGTGCTTAGGCGGTCAGTTGGAGGGAATTCATCAATCCTCCCCCAGAGAATTTTCTGCATGCCAACGGTGAGTGTGGAATTTTCTGCTTTGTAGCGCAGATAGGTTTCGTCGTAGTCGAGCCGGAAGTCGCCCCAGTCGTTGCGACCGCTTTCTGTATAGCCGTCGGCTCTGACAGATGCCTTGAATTCCCATTGCTCAGACGGCTTCCACTCCAGGCTGGCAAGGCCATGGGCATATCCCTGTTGGTTTTTGCTCGCCCCCTGTTGAGTGAAATGGCCGTATTCGATCCAAAGGCGGTCGAGCTTGGCGGTAAAAGTGGGTGCAGGGGCGATATCTGAACCACTATCCCGTACGGGGGTGGTTTCCTCGGCTAAGTCAATCAGTAGACCTTCATCTTCTTTCTCGTCGAAAAGTAAAATGTCGGAGTCTTCACTGCCACCGTCTATGATTAGCGTTTCGCTTGCGTCGTCTTCAATAACCAGCGTGTCGATATCCTCGGCGTGTATGCCTGGTGCTGTCACTGTGAACAACAGGGTCGCGAGTAGCGAAGGGCTAATCTCAGTGAGTTTCATCAGTTTTTCCTTGTGTTAACTCATTCTCGGGGCGGTAGGGAATTTCCCGGCTATCGTCAGAAAGTCCTCTTTGGCTGAAAAGATTTTCCGGAATACCCTGGTCATATCGTATTGCCAGGGTAACCAACTTGGTGCTGCTCCCTCGCTTGAGGTTGTACATAGTACTGTCAAACACAGTCCAATAGCCTTGTACGCGCTTTATTTTTCTGGCTTGAAGCCTTTTACTCGGATGCTCGAGGTCGTTTTCGTAGTAGTCGATTCGAAGGGGGATCAATATCTTGGGGTGTATACAACTGACCCGCTTTTTGTAGACGGAGTTTTTCCTCTCAATTGGAATACTTTCGAGAAGAGTGCAGCTGGCCCCTCCTACCTTGTCCTCGCCGATAATGGTGTGATCGTCCATGGAGACTTCCCTGGAGGACAAGTCCTCGTAATAAAAATCTGAACCAACAAACCTGCCCCCTTTGCGAGAAGAGGCGATTCTGCGCACACGGTCCAGTGCAGGAAGATATAGCCACTGGTCACTGTCATCACCCTTATAGTCGGCGGTAAGAAGGCCCGTATTCGCTACATCATTGGGTTTGATAAAGCGAAGCAGGGTCCAACGCTCACCATCGCCGATATCCTTGGCGTAGCTATAGAGCAGGCGCTGTTTGGTGGAGTTGCCATTGTCTACCTGCATCATGACTTTCGAGCTGGCATCTTCGCCTGAAGGGCTGTCGTAAACGGCCTGGGCCAATGCTTTTCCATCTTTATAAGGAGAGTCGTGGTTTATTTGCCCGGCGGATGCGTGGCTGGCACAGATCAGCATTAGCCATAGAATTCGCACCGGGTATAACCCTTTGATAGTTCGCACATCTCCCCCCTGATGGAGCTTTTTACTATTCTACCGAGCAATGCAGTATTCGGAAACACCGTCTTTGTCATGGTGGCAGGTAAAAAAAAAGACCTGCAAGTCTGCAGGTCTTTTTGATAAGTATGGTAGCTACGGGTGGACTTGAACCACCAACCCCAGCATTATGAATCGTGCTGGATATTTTTAACTGATTGATTTTATTAACTTAAATCTGAACACCCACAGCGCATTCACGCCAATGATGACCAGAGCGCACAGCTTGGTTTGTTCCCCTCTCAAGCCGCTGTAGACGCCGTCTGCCCAGATATACACCCATTGATCCTTGTCCAGGCGCCGCTCATTCCACTGGCGGTACTCTTGTGCCCAGGTCTGCTTCAGGCGGGACGCGGTGCTGGCAGACAACCCTTTTGCCTCCGGCCCCACCAACATCTCCAGCGCAGCACCCATTTCCCCGCTGGAAACGCCTTTCAAATAGAGCCAGAGCAAAGCGGCTTCCAGCGTTTTTGTCTTGCGTACATACGGCGGGACCAGTGCAGAACGAAACGTCACCGCCTCGCCAGTTTTGGAGCGTACTTTTGGAATCCTGACCGGTATCGGTCCCAAGCTGGTTTGCAATTCACGCTCAGGCAGGTAGCCGTTGCGAACCACACCGGCTGTGCCTGCTGGTATTCGATTGTCCGCATGCTGGGCCAGCAAGTGCTGTAACTCGGCTTCAACTGCTTGCTGGATCAACTGCTGCGCTCCGACTCTCAACATGTCCGTCAGTGGGTCCTGGCTCTCATCTCGACCTGCGAGTGCAATGACGTTACCCTTGCTCATGGTGGCGTATCCTTATTCGGTTGCTTGATTGTTTGGCGATAACCAATCAACCAGATACGCCGCCTTTTTTCAAATGCTCAAACACCAGATGCAGTTATAACTCTCGATGAGTGGCGTAGGGCGGTAGCTTGACGGAAAAGATCAGATTTCTTTAGGCTTATAATATGTTGTTGACTGTCAGTGGCGTTGGAGACTCACGGCGGAGCCGCACAACGGGAAGGCGACACTTTTTTCAAGCTGGGGTGATCACCCTATGGCGCGTGCCCAAGAAAAAAATAATACTAAGCATCAGTAATCAAGGAGCATCGCCATGAAGAGCACAATTAGCCGAAGAATATCGCGCCGCATTCGCAGCTTATTTGCACTGTCCACTGCTGTCCTCTTGATGGGGCTTGTTGCTCCCGCGCACAGCCAAACTCTACCTGGGATTCCGGAAATTCCACAGATTCCAGCGTTTTTGCCAGGGCTGCAGAGCGTGCCTGCATCGGAGGCAACGCCGATAGATGGCGAGTGGGTGGTTGCATCCATCAATAAGCGAATCCGCATACAGTCGGGACGGGCATTCGCCGTCGATCCCTGGGTGCACCTGTTTGTATTAAAAATTCAGCCAATGATGGTGGTGCTCAAGGACATTAGGCGCACGGGTAGTGGTGAATACACAGGTCAGGACCTCCCGCTCATGGGTTCCTTTAATGCTCGACTGACGCCCGATGGGAATCTGATGGTCAACGTGGCGGGGGCAATGGGGCCTGCCAATTACACTCTCGTGCCCGTGTCTCAAGACGATCCCCGGGCATTCGCCGACGAAAAGGCGGGAAAGTATGCCTCAAGGTCTGGTGATGACGACCGAGATCGCTACGACGACCGGGACCGCTACGACGACCGGGACCGCTACGACGACCGGGACCGCTACGACGACCGGGACCGCTATGACAATCGCGACCGCTACGACAACCGGGACCGCTACGACGACCGGGACCGCTACGACGACCGGGACCGCTACGACGACCGGGACCGCTACGACAACCGGGACCGCTATGACGACCGGGACCGTTATGACGACCGGGACCGCTACGACGACCGGGACCGCTATGACGACCGGGACCGCTATGACGATCGCGACCGCGACCGTGACGATCGGGATACGGACGATGATGATGCCGATGACCAGGACGCAGACGATGAGCCTGAGCCCCGTAGCGACGAACAAGAAGAAGACGATATTTGGGGTGATGAGTGATAAAGAGAAGGAGTTGGCCGGTCAATTGGGGGGTTTACCCCATAGATGCTCCGGTGACGCAGCAATAGACTGATTTTCAAGCTGATGGACTCAGTGGCACAGCCAAGCAGCGTCTAACGCCCGAAACTCGATTTAACAAGGAAGCCTAGTGATGAAATCCAAGCAAGCGACAAACGAGAAAGTAAGCAAAAAGGCGGCGATAAAGCACGGTCTACGTCCGATCACGGTGTGCACTGCGATGGCAATAGCATCATTGCTGATGGCACCGCTCGCATCGGCCAACTTGGATCCTTCCAATAGTGAGATTATTACCCTTAGCAGCCTCGGGCAGACAGCGCAGGTTGATTCTGCTTTTGGGTTTTCGCTGGCGGTGGCTAACAGGCGAGTGCTTATTGGCGCACCGGAATACCGAGTGGATGACGTTAAAGGCGGGGCTGTTTTCGAGCTTGTTCATGAGAATGGCGAGCTGATATTCAACAAGATGTATAGCCAGTTGGGTCCGGACGTTGCCGGTCGCGTCGAAGAGGGAGATCGTTTCGGCCATTCCCTGGCCGTCGCCAAGAACTGGCCTAGAGGTAGATTTATCGTCGGCGTGCCGAGGGAGGATTCTAAAAACAAGGTCGATGCGGGAATGGTGCATTTTATCGGATTTGATGAGAAGACGTACCACAGCATTGATATAGGTGATAGTAATTTGTCGCGCTCATCGGACAACACGGCGATGAATTATTTTCATCAGGGTCGTTTCAACATCAAAGGCACTGTCGAGGCGGATGACCGGGTCGGTAATGCCATTGCGGTTGGTGATCTGAATGCCGACGGCGGTGTGGACGTGATCATTGGCGCCATTACCGAAGACGTAGGCAGCATAAAAAATGCCGGTTCTATCAACGTAGTCATGTACGACCCTGAATACCAGCTTGACCGATTCGGTGAGCAGTACACGCACTTTAACAACTCTCTCTACAGCCAGAGAGTTCTGATGGGCACGCGGAATGAAAACGAGTATTTTAGTAGCGCTATCGCCGTGGGTGACTTCAATAGCGATGGTGCGAATGATATTGCGGTGGGAGCTTACGCTGATGTAGTAGACGGTAAGCGCGCAGGTGGTGTCAACATTATTTATAGCGAATCCATCAAATGGTCGTGGGTTAACGAAGGTGGCCCTGCCTTGCCGGGGAATGAGCTTATCAACCAGGGTTTGCAAGACGTTGCCGGCAGTCCCGAAGACGGCGATCTCTTTGGGTTCGCTCTCGCAGCCTATGAAAATATGCTGGTGGTCGGCGCACCGGGCGAAGACCTGGGCGGTAAAGTGAATTCAGGGACTATACATATCTTTCAGGGTAAACCATCCAAATCGGAGGGTTTAGGCCTCGACAGCATAGGCCTCCAAAATAATATGGCCGGTGGATTGGTTGTCACCAAACTGAATGGTCGCGCTGCTTATCACCAGCAGTCTTTCACGCAGCGCACTAAAGACGTGCCGGGTGCGTCGGAGAGCGGCGACATGTTTGGCGCGACCCTGGCGGTGGGTGATCTAAATGATGATGACATACCCGATATTGTGGTCGCGTCGCCCGGCGAAGATCTAAAGCGCGGCGGTACAGACTATGTAGATGCGGGAATGATCACGATTTTCTACGGAGCACAAGATGCTGATGGATTTTGGGCCTACAACGGTACAAGGGCGCAGGCAATCTCAGCGCCCAGTTTGCCTGCGATAAGCCAGGCGACTACGGGCATGCGCTTTGGCTATTCCCTCGCTATTGGTGATGTTAACGGTGACGGCAAAGATGACCTGGTGATTGGCAACGGTAGTGCCCAAGGTGGCTGGGGCGATAAGTACGCCGACACACCGAAAACCGAGGGGGTCGTGTCTATCATCTATCAATAGGGATCGTCGAATGCCGCGCTAGCCGCCGTTACTCCGGCTTCTGCAGCTAGCGCAGCCGCAGTTAGCCAGTCTGGGTAGATGAATTGGTGTCAAACAAGCCTTTTCCCTGTGCTCCTGCCATCGAGATTCTTGCGCCAAATCGATGCAACGAAACAGGTTTGAGAGCCTTTCAAAGAGTGAGTAAATCATGAGCCTCCGTTGTGTTTCCATTTTTGCATTGATGGCGTGTTGCCTCTCTCCTGCTTATCTCAGCGCGGGGTCCCAGAGCGTCGACGTGGAGGGTTTAAGCCCCGTGAGGTTGCAAGAGGCTACCTCGATAAACGCAATGTCGACAGAGTTGTTGGCTGCACGCTTAGATCATGGTGGCTTGAGTAACGCCATGGTGTCCTCCGTGTCGCTGTACTACGCTCTCGCAATGCTGACTGAGGGCGCCGACAAAGAAACTCGAGACCTGCTTAACCAACGCTTAATGCGCAGCGAAGGTTCAGAGCTTAATGTATTGGCGCCGGCGCTTGCCCAAGCGATAACTTCGCCGTTTATCGATGGGGGTCCTCAGGGTGCTTTTAGTCTCAGTAATTCGCTGTGGTCAAACAGTGGGAGTGATGCGCCGCCTTCTTGCCACTCCGGTCGTCCTTTCGAGTTCCGCGAGAGTTTTCTGGCGCGAGGCCTGGCTCTTTACGGTGCCAATCATCAGTCATTGGACTTTGCTTCTCCAGACGCCACTGGTGCCATTAATGCCTGGATTAAAGAACAGACCAGGGAATTAATATCTGAAGTCATTGATCAGGAGGTACTCAAATGCCTCGACTGGACGATTGTTAACGCCGCCACATTTGAGGGAGGATGGGCTGAATCTACCCAGCGACTTCCGAGGTATGACGGCTATCGCTTTACAGACCTGGAAGGCATTTCGCAAACTGCAGAGACAATTCGGGTCACCGATTACGTCGCGCCGATAGCCAGTTTCCCAGATGGGAGTACTGCCTTCGAACTGCCCTTTTTCGGCGGAAAGTACGCCTTTGTCGTACATACAGCACCTGAAAATACCGTAGACATGGGTTCATGGTTGATCCAGGACTCGCTGCCCGGCTTTCAAGCGCTTGTGAAGTCGGTACTGTCCAATTCCAATTCGCCGAACCAACTTACCATACAGATGCCTGTCTTTGCTTTTAGTGATTCCATTGAAATGGATAAAGACAGCCCGCTTCCCAGGGCACTGGATATAGATAGGCTGTTCAGCCCAACGGCCGAGTTTGGGCGTTTGTCCGAGCAACCGTCTTTTGTGCGCATTATCAAGCAGGACACTCGTCTTGAGTTTAACGAAAATGGCGTGAGTGCGGCGGCGGTCACCGTCATAGGAGGTAGGGTCGGCGTTACCAGTGTCAGGCGTTCTTTTCCCCGCCGCGAAATCGTCGTGGATCGCCCATTCAGCTTCGCTATTGTCGAGCGCTCTACGGGCACCATACTCTTTAATGGCGTGCTTACTTCGCTTGATGCCACGCAGCAGGCGGTACAGACTGTGCAATGATCCGCGGTGACAGCTACCGACTGCGTGGAAAATACAAAGCGGGTGTTATTAGCAAAGAATCGAAACAGAAGTCCGATTAACCTGGGGGGTCAATTTTAGATTGCCGATATTGAAAAAAGGGGGGGCAGTTTTAACTTGCCGTTGACAGCACTCAATATCTTTCACATAACAACGCTTCGTGCTCCAATAACCACTCCCCAACCCTAGTGTCATTTGTATGGCATTTAGGTTGAGCGCCACATTAACCGGTGGCTAATCGAGGAGCGTGGATGCCCAGCGAAGTACCTAGAAAGACTACTACCGTTGTCATCGCCGACGACCATTCAATTATTCGTGATGCCATTCACGATTTATTGAGTATGGCGACGGTGAATGAAGCTGCGGCATCGCCCAGCAATTTCGAGATTGTCGGCACCGCCGAAAACGGGCTTGAAGCGATTGCCGCTATCAAGGGGCATCGACCGGCGCTTCTGTTTCTTGATATTTCGATGCCCCTAGCTGGTGGCGCAGAGATTATTCACGACGTTCGACGCTGGAGCCCCGACACGCGGATTATCATTTTTACCGGCGTAACCTCCCCGAGCGTATTGGCGGGAATCCTGGAAGCTGGTGCAGATGCTATCTTTAGCAAGCTTAGTCCAGCACGAGATATGCTGGCGAAGTTGCCGCTCATCTTGTTGGGAGAGCGTTACGTTGCGCCGGAGCTTACCGATATCATTCGGAAGGGGCAGCGGGGTGAAATACTCACCGGGCGAGAGAGGCAGGTTCTCAATATGATTGTCATGGGCAAGTCCAATAAGGAGATTGCCCTGGAGCTCAATATCAGCCCTAAAACAGTAGAGAAGCATCGCGGCAGCGTCATGTTAAAGCTAGAGGTGCATTCAGTGGCGCAACTCATGGCTCGAGCTCTCAAGGACGGTTTGATCGACGCTATGTAGCAATATGGGGTGAAAACCCCATGTCATCACCAAAGCCAATCCCGGACTATACAACGAGAATTCGGCCGTAATCAGTGATCTGACATGATGAAAATACTATTCCACTTGTTGCCAAAGTACTCTAGTCCAGCCTGTGCAAGGCAGCGTCGACTCTATGAACTGCCTCTGCGGATTGGATTCGGCATAGTCGCAGTATTGTGGGCAGCTGGAGTATCTGCACTCACAGAGAACTATGAGCCGGATATGGGCGATGCCGTCTTTTATACTTTCTCTATAACCATAATCGCTGTGTCCGCTGCCGTGATTTTGGCATACCGAGAGTTTCAGTGGATGGCATATGTTGGCTTGTTTTCACTGTTGCTGCTCAGTGTCTCCAGTATGGACGGCAGTCTGGCTTATCTTCTAAGGGGCGGCGACTTTGTTGTCTGGGTGCTGCCGTTCCTCCTTTTGTCTTCCACGACCGCTATTGGTTTTCTAATTGTGTCGGCAAGGATAGAGCCGCTTCATCCGCTCGCGCGGTTAAAGCTGAGTTTTCGACTGTTGGCCATGGTGTCTGCGTGCTTTCCTGTCAGCTATGTGTTTTGGCTCGGTAAGATTTCTCTCGCCTTCATGTGGCTGCCGGTGAACGTGCTGTTCTTTTTGATGCTTCTATCTCAGGCCCTACCGCCACTGACCTGGCACGTGAGCGACCCACTGCAGCGACGACTGACGTGGTTTTTTCCTCTGGGTGTCGCCGCCACAGCGATCGCAATACAAGTGGTTCATTACACAGGTGAGGGTCTCTCGCAGGCACGAATGAACGAGCTAAACCGTTTCACTGCGCTTCTCTACGCTATGTCCTCCTTGGCGGTGGTGCTTTGGCAGATCGTTGCCAATACACGAGAGAATCTAAAGACAGAGCGGCAAATGCTGGAAGCAGAGCGTAACGAGGCGCAGTTGCAACTTGCTCTAAACCAGACGCGATCCGATTATCAGGATGCACTCACAGCCGCTAGCCAGCATCGATCCAGGCTTGCCACCGTGTCGCACGATCTAAAGCAGCCGGTGATGGCGCTACGACACGCGGTAGATCAAATGCAGCGCGCTGGGCAAGGTGATGATGCAGGAAAGCTATCCCGAGCCATTGATTACATCGCAAGTCTTTCTCATGCCTATGTCGGGAATGAGTCTCGGGGTGCTGCCAGTAATGATCTTGAATCCAGTGATCGCACATCAGGCGGAGCCGAAACGGTCGATGTGCAAACATTCGCGCAGATGCTGGAGCACATGTTTTTAGCGCAGGCCGAGGAGCAGGGAGTCCGACTGCGCGTGATTGGTTCTAAGGGTAGCGTCTTTGTCGAACCTTTGCCCATGATGAGGGCCATGACCAATTTGCTGTCCAATGCCTTGGCGCACGCGCAGGCAAAACGGGTCGTAGTTGGCTTTCGGCGTCAAGGTTCAAAGGTGGTGTTTCAGGTTCATGATGATGGCGTAGGCATTGACAGCAACGCATTGGAAACTGCGCTTGAATCAGGTGTAAAAGGTATAGGCTCCGACGGTCAGGGTTTAGGCCTCGGAATCGTAAGCGAGCTATGTCGAAGTGTGAACGCAGACTTCCGCTTACTCTCCCGCGAAGGAAGGGGTACTTCAGCTTACGTTTCCTTACCGCTGAGGGATTGATTGGGGTGTTTACCCCATTACTAACGCACGGTGCTTGAGAGAGTATTCTCCCGACGCTTATCAATCAGGAGGATCGGTAATGAACAGACTGTTCGCACTGAGTTTTTGTTTTTCTTTGATATTGATCGCTTCGGCACGGGCCGATACAGCGACTGCTCCCGGGGCTAATGACATCGAAAGGCCGTCTTCAGTCGTCGTTGACTGTGTCCTTGAGAATCCTTCCAAGGGTCGTCTTTTGAGCATTATTGACAACCGACTATCGGTTTTTAGTCACCCTTGCTCTGGTGGCTTATATCTTCTGGATGCGCCGACGGGCTCTGATGCCGGCCTCGGTTCTGGAACCGTTGTGCCCGTGGTGCAGGGTTGGTTTTTTCAAGATTCTCTAAAAACTGAGAGGCTCTCTGAAGACGCAGTAAAAGTGGCCGCGCGGTTTTTAACCGGGGTAGGCCCGATGGGATACAGACCGTTTCACGCTGTGGTCGTGGTAAAACGGGTGGACGGGCGGTGGCAGGTAGGTGAACCTGAACATCGGAAGGGAGATGTGCGCGGGGACGGATCTTCGAAGAATGTTTTCCTGTCTCGAGCGCATGCGGTGCAATCCCAGAAAGAGCTTGATCGGCTCTCGTTCTGCAGAGGGCAGAAATCCGTAGACTTTGATGTCGACTTCTCTTCCGAGAGACTGTTGCTTACAACGGTGCTTCTCAGGTCAGGCATGATCCAACTTGTTGATCCACTGGCGTTTGAAGGGCCCGATGGCATTTGGCTGAGGTACACCCACACAAGCCCGGATGTCGTCACATATGATACCAAGCAAGCAATCGTTTGGTACGTGCTTCCCAAAAACGAAAAGCCTTTGGGGGATGGCAGGCCACTGAGTTATAGTTTACTAAAATCGGTAGAGGGTGCTCGCAGTGGCGTAATAGATCGCTGCAGCTTTCAGATCAACGTGCAATAGGTTTGCCGCCAGCCTATTCGGTTGTGAACAATGGCCTTTGATTCCAGTGATCTTGGTTCCGACAACTCGACTGCGTCATAGTGTTAGACTCTGCTTGCTCACACTTTTAAGCGCCATTGTTGCCCGCCCGATATCATCAGCTACCCCGTCTGGCTCTACTACAGATTCACTCTGAGTCATCGCGATACCGCAGATCTACTTGCTGAGCGCTGCGTCAGTACCCGCGCCCGCCGAGGCATAGGACATATTAACGGCCTATCGAGAGTAGACATCCTCGCTGATTGTGCTGCCCGGACCTGCAGACCTGTCGAAGTTTCCATCTATCGACCCGAAAATCCTATTCGCGGCGTTGGACATACCATTCCTATCTGGTCAATCCTGAACGAGCGCGCGCAACCGCTCGTGCCATGCGGTTTCCCTGCCTTCCTTGCTAGTGGGTTGCTGTTGGTCTGGAATCCTTCCCAGCGAAAAGTGACAACGTTCCAGGTGGCGCTCTGGTCGGTGGCACCAGGCGCGTGGTAACAGCAACGGCCGAGCCGGCGTTTCCTGTTTTTTCTGGCGCAGGTGGTCCAGGATCCGGTCAACGGTCTCCTGGTCTTCAATGCTGGCGATGACCCTGACAGAACCACCGCAGCGACTGCATGATTTGAAGCATACCTTCGGTCGCCGGTTGCGGGCCAAAGGTGTCAGTCATGAAACCCGGTAGGTTCTCCTGGGTCACAAAAATGGCCAGATCACGACCCATTATTCCGCGGCTGAAATCGGGGAACTGATAGAAGCTGTGGAGAAAGTGAGTTGGTCTGGGAGCTCGGCACCGACTCTGACCTTGATCAAAAATCAAAACTCCCGCAAATCTCCCGCAGTCGGGAGGAGAGAGAGTATCAAATCGGTTTGAGTATTATCTAAGCTATTAATTTAATAGGAAAAAAGTGGTAGCTACGGGTGGACTTGAACCACCGACCCCAGCATTATGAATGCTGTGCTCTAACCAGCTGAGCTACGTAGCCATTGCTCTTTTAGAGAGGGCGCGAATTTTCTCGATTTTGCCAGGGGTTGTCAAGGCGTTTTCCGCAGTCGGTTGCGCGACGCTTTTATCCTTTCGTGGGCAATTCATGATCCCGGTAATGGGGGTCCAGCCAGCATTGGGGCAGCGATTCTCCTGATAGAAAAACCAGGTGTGTTTTAGGGATGGTTTCCGGCTCCTGCGCTTCTTCCCCGTAGTGATAGCGCCCGGCAACGTCTTGGCGAAAAGGATCGAACAGATCCTGCAAAGACAGAATTTCAACCAGGTGACCGGAAGGTTCCTCTTTCATGAACATGATGTTCCCTCCTGGTGATTGTTTATAGAGAGTTAATCTATATATAGCATGCGGTAGATGCTGCCAGCATAATCATCAGAGATATAAATGCCGCCATCGAGCCCTTCTTCTATATCCACAGGTCTACCAATCACCTGTTGGTTTTGTCGTAGAAAGCCTGTGAGAACATCTTTGATACTGATAGTGCCTTGCTGGTCCCAGCGCAAAGCAACCACCTTGTAACCGTCGGGCTCGCTGCGGTTCCAGGAGCCGTGCAGCGCGACTAAGGCGGTGCGCTGGAAAGTTTCCGGTCTGTTGCTATGGCGCAGAAAATGGATGCCCAGGGGTGCATTGTGGGCAGGAAAACCATAGGACGGTGAAAGACTGGATGTCAGCAAATGTTCTTTGCCCTGGCCGAGATCGGGGTCCAGCTTCCCGAAGCCATTGATATAAGGCCAGCCATAAAACCCGCCAGCCTGAATCAGGTTGAGCTCACAGGGGGGAAAATGATCCCCCAGCATGTCGCGCCCGTTATCGGTGGCGTAGAGTTGGTTACTCCAGGGTGTCCAGTCGAAGCCGACACTGTTTCTCAGGCCGGTTGCAATAATCTCCTCGTCACTACCATCCGGTTGGTAGCGCATCATTGCAGCACGGCGCGGGTCTGATTCCTCACAGACATTGCAGCTTGAGCCGACAGTTAAATACAGCAGGCCGTCAGGGCCAAAGCGGATGCTCCGTGTCCAGTGGCCGCCGCCGGGGGGTAGGTCGGTGATCAGTCGATGGTAGTCGCCCACTGGCTCGCCGGATGTCCAGTCCATCGCCACGCGCCCCACGGCATTGGTTTCTGCCACGTAAAGCCAGCTGGTATTGCCGTCATCAAAAATTTCGATACCGTGAGGGCGTTTCAGGTTGGAGAGAATTACCCGGTTATCATCTGCCTGTCCATCACCATTGGTATCGGCAAGAAGGATGATCGAACCGGTAGGGGGTGAGCTGACCAGCAACTGGCCATGGGGTGTGGTTTTTAAAATCCGTGGTTTGGTGAGATTGTCGGCAAATACCGTTAGTTGTAAGTTGGGTGCTGTAACCAGTGAATCGGCGATGCGGTGGCTGGTTTCCGGGCTGCCGGCACCCGAGATAGAATTGAAAATGACGGCGAAGCTGCTGATCTGCAGTCCTGGCACAAAGCGAGTGGCGAGGAAAACTGCCAGAACAAGCAGTAACAGCAGCAGTGTGAAGATCCTGAGTGAATAGTGCATCGCTTCATTATAGAAGCTACGCACCCGTATGACAGTCCGGCATGGGTGTCTCCCATGCCGGCAGTTAGAGGCTTGGGTTCAGACGTTAAACCGGAAGTGGATGACGTCGCCGTCTTGGACCACGTAGTCCTTACCTTCGAGGCGCCATTTGCCGGCGTCCTTGGCACCCTGCTCACCTTTGCCGGCGACAAAATCGTCGTAGGCTACGACTTCTGCGCGAATAAAGCCTTTTTCGAAGTCGGTGTGGATTTTTCCGGCAGATTGAGGGGCTGTGGCACCAACAGGAATAGTCCAGGCGCGGACTTCCTTGACGCCGGCGGTGAAGTAGGTCTGCAGCCCTAGTAGGGAATAACCGGCGCGGATCACGCGGTTAAGTCCCGGCTCCTCCATGCCCATTTCCTGCAGAAATTCGAGTTTTTCCTCGTCTTCCAATTCAGCGATTTCTGCTTCCAGTTTGTTGCAGATGGGTACGACCACAGCCCCTTCCGAGTCGGCAATTGCCTGTACCTGATCGAGATATGGATTGTTCTCGAAACCGCTCTCATCGACATTGGCGATATACATGGTGGGTTTCAGGGTCAGCAGGCTCAGGGAGCGGATCGTTTTCAAATCCTCTTTGTCCAGACCCAAAGAGCGTAGGGGTCTGGCTTCATTCAGGTGGGGCAGGATCTTTTCCAGTACAGCCTTGAGGGCGATGGCATCTTTATCCTGACCCTTGGCAGCCTTGGCGGATCGCAGCAGAGCTTTTTCCACTGTTTCCAGATCGGCCAGGGCCAATTCAGTATTGATGACGTCGATATCTGCGGCGGGGTTAATCTTGCCCTCCACGTGCACCACGTTGTCGTCATCAAAACAGCGGACCACGTGGGCAATGGCGTCGGTTTCGCGGATGTTGGCAAGGAATTGGTTGCCGAGTCCCTCTCCCTTGGACGCCCCTGCAACCAGACCGGCAATATCCACGAACTCCATGGTGGTGGGAATGATGCGTTCAGGTTTGACGATCTCAGCCAGCTTGTCCTGCCGTGGGTCTGGAATGGGCACAATACCGGTGTTGGGTTCAATGGTGCAGAATGGGAAATTTGCCGCGTCAATACCCGCTTGGGTCAGCGCATTGAACAGGGTGGATTTGCCCACGTTGGGCAGGCCGACGATTCCGCAATTAAAGCCCATAATGATTTCCTGAATACTGTTTCTGCCCGGTGGGCCTAGTTATTGGTATGAAGTTTTTTCATGGCGTCGTTCCAGCGTCCGGTAACGGTATCGCCAATGACATCTAACGCCTGATCAATACTCTGTTCGATGAGTTGCTGCTCGCTGGCCGGGGCGCGTTTTAACACAAAATTAACAACTTCACTGGCGTGTCCGGGGTGACCGATACCCAGCCTTAATCGCGCAAAGTCACGGTTGTTGCCCAATGCCTGGATGGTATCCCGTAGACCATTGTGTCCACCGTGGCCGCCGCCCAATTTCAGGCGCGCTGTACCGGGGCTCAGGTCGAGTTCGTCGTGGGCCACCAGAATGGCTGCTGCCGGGATACGGTAGAAGCTGGCCAGCGCTGCGATGGCCTTGCCGCTGCGATTCATGAACGTGTCGGGGATCAACAGCCACACCGGAGCGCCATCGATGATAGCTTTGGCAGTCCTGCCAAAAAACTTGCTTTCGGGCGTCAATTCTACGGAGTAGCGGTTTGCCAGGGCCGCAACAAAATCGGCCCCGGCATTGTGACGGGTTCGGTCATATTGTGGGCCGGGGTTTCCCAGCCCCACAATGAGCTGAACGGGCGTATCCAATGTCGGGGCCTGCTGGTGTCTCTAAAGACAGAAAGAGCGGTTAATTACTCTTCGGAAGTCTCTTCGTTACCACCTTCTTCATCAGTTGTTTCAACAGCTGCCTTGGGCTTGTTGATGGTGAAGATGGGCTGGTCGTGCTCTGCACCATGGCTCAGCTCTACACTTTCCACCCCGGATGGCAGGGCAATGTCAGAAATGTGCAGAACACCGCCAACATCAACTGCACTGACATCCACTTCGATGTACTCGGGCAGATCTGCGGGCAGACAGCTGATATCCAGCTCTGTCATGTTGTGGGAAATGATACCGCCACCCATTTTTACACCGACACAGATATCTTCGTTGATGTAGTGGAGGGGAACCTTGGTGTGCAGTTTCTGGGTCTTACTGACGCGCAGGAAGTCGGCATGGATCACGACGGTTTTGGACGGGTGACGCTGAAGATCCTTGAGGATCACGTCCTGGTCGTTACCGTCCACCGAAATGGTGATGATATGCGAGTAAAACGCTTCGTTTTGCAGCGCGTGTTCCAGCTCGTTACTGACGATGCTGATATTTTCCGGCGCATTTTTTCCACCATAGATAATGGCAGGCACCAGATTGGCCTCACGACGCAGGCGGCGGCTCGCACCTTTCCCCATGTCATTGCGGACCATGGCATTCAATTTAAAATCATCGGACATTGCCTTGACTCCTAATTATTCCCATTGCGATCCGCGACCAGAAT
>Ga0209273_10000645_pt1 | contig 40292 bp, 35 predicted proteins | sample tdAd471_FD_187126 | JGI IMG/M metagenome (GOLD analysis project Ga0209273, IMG submission 187126) | Marine sediment microbial communities from the Atlantic coast under amendment with organic carbon and nitrate - tdAd47.1 (SPAdes)... | ecosystem: Environmental > Aquatic > Marine > Coastal >...
ATGGCCAAACCTAGAAAATAGGTGTCTTATGTCCGATAATGAAACTATAATCCGGGAATGAAACAAGAACATGAATGTCATGATATCAATACGTTAGTGTCCACTCATAGAACAAGAACGACAATGGAAGAGACACCCGAAAATCAGCCACTGGAACCCGAGAAATCGACGTCAGCGCCCCCTGATGGACGTGATGATGCTCGCGTCGATCAGAGAGATCGCTCAGACCGCAATCCGATCGCCCTGCCCTCGCATGTGGCTGGATCGGGCACTCTGGATCGGCTGGTTGATACAGCGCGCGACTATGCGAAAGCTTCGACGGCCGAAAACACCAACAAGGCCTATGCGGCCGACTGGAAGCACTTTGCCCGCTGGTGCCGCCGCCATGGGGCGGACCCGCTTTCGGAACCCTGTCCCAACCCTGAGCTCATCGGCCTCTACCTGACGGAGCTCGCAGCCCCGACGAACGGTGCGCCTGCCCTCTCTGTCAGCACGATCGACCGTCGCCTGTCTGGTCTCGCCTGGAACTATGCCCAGCGTGGCTTCTCGCTGGATCGCAAGGACCGGCACATCGCCGCGGTGCTGGCGGGGATCAAACGCAAGCATGCGCGCCCACCGGTCCAGAAAGAGGCAATCCTCCCCGAGGACATCCTCGCCATGGTGGCCACCCTGCCCCACGATCTGCGAGGCTTACGTGACCGGGCGATCCTGCTGTTTGGATATGCCGGCGGGCTGCGCCGGTCCGAGATCGTCAGCCTGGATGTTCATAAGGACGACACCCTCGACAGCGGCGGTTGGATCGAGGTCTTGGATAAGGGTGCGCTGCTGACGCTCAATGCCAAGACCGGTTGGCGCGAGGTCGAGATCGGGCGCGGCTCGTCAGAGCAGACCTGCCCGGTGCATGCGCTTGAGCAATGGCTGCACTTTGCCAAGATCGGCTTCGGCCCAGTCTTCGTGCGCACCTCTCGCGATGGCAGAAAGGCCCTGGAAGCGCGTCTTAGCGACAAACACGTCGCGCGTCTGATCAAATCCACCGTGTTGAAGAGCGGCATCCGATCAGACCTGCCCGAAAAAGACCGCCTCGCCCTGTTCTCCGGCCACAGTTTGCGCGCTGGCCTCGCCAGCAGCGCGGAAGTGGACGAACGATATGTCCAAAAGCAGCTCGGACATGCCTCGGCCGAGATGACCCGCCGCTACCAGCGCCGCCGCGATCGGTTCCGGGTGAACCTAACCAAGGCGGCAGGGCTCTAGCTGCCAAGCAGGTCGTCTTACGGTCACCCACTGACCAAAGCGATTTCCCGAATACATTTGTTCTGCGCTGAAACAGTCGCAATGAGTCGCGTCTTAAAGTGCGTCCGTACATAGTCAGCCACGAACTGCGTGGGCGCCAACAGCGTCAGGATACCGGCATCAACTTCAAGCGGCCGCAGCGGCGAAAACCAAGCCTCATAGACGGCAGGGTCCTGAGCCCGCAGCGCCATCGCCGCCTGATGCCAGCCAAATTCGTCCACCTCGGGCATTGAGGTGTCGCCCGTTCGAATCGGCACCACATTCGTGCTTGCCTCGGGCTCGGGAACGCCTGCCATGCGGGCGGCAAAATCGGGGCCAACAGCGTCCCAATGTGGCCTTGTGCTGTCCAGAATAGCCGAGAGATCCAGCCGGTGTGTCGCCACCCTGCCCCGTGCAGCAGGCACATCAATACGCATCCATCTGCGCGCACGCATCGCGGCAATCTCTCGCTTTGCGGTCCGTTCGGTCACGCCCCACATCCGGGCAAGTTCGCGCTGCCCGACCGCAAACGTACCGAGCCGCCAATTGAATCGCGCCGTAATCACAAGGGACAAGCGCAGAGCCAACCGGGCCTCGACAGCGTCGCCCCTGGCGGAAGTCGCCAGTAACGCCGTCAGTATATCGTATTTTATGGCCGAAGCGCCGGGGCCAGCGACACGTGTCCCGACCGACGTTGACGGCTTGAAACCACCCTGCATTCATTCTCCTGTTCGGCGCATGGCCGTCTGCCTCGATGTCGGATTGCCGGTCTTTTGAACAAGACTTCAAACGCTTTTCCGATCTTGTGAGCGATTAGCGTTGGATCTGGTGGCTTTGTCAAGGATTCGGAGTCTGGAAGAATTTCTGAAAAAGAAAATAGGTATAGAATTGGTATTAGGGGACGTCCATGGTGTCACCCTATTTGCCTGTGATGTCCCCCCAACTGTCGTGGGCGGTCACATCATGTCCCCCCATATAGAGAGTGAATCGACAGAGATTCTCTCTTCGCAGGCCGAGAGGCGATTCGGCCAAGAGGGTTTTGATATGGGCGCAAAAGCGAACCTGCTATGTATCATGTGCCTATATTATCTATCTCGACAGAATGCGCAATTTCGTCGTAAATGCAGAGAATGACAATTTTAACGTCCGAGGCAGGAATGTTAACTCACGCTGATTTACGCGCGCTCCAGACAACGTCACTCAAAATGCAGGGATGGATCCGGCAGCAGACCTTTTCGCCCGAGAACGAAAAGACCCTGCGCCGCTTTTCGTCATGGGAGGTGTCGGAACTGATCCTGGGGCTGAACCAATCGACGTTTCGCGGCAAGATGGCCGCCGATCCAACCTTACCCGCGGGTAAGGTCGAGCCTGACGGACGCCAGCGTTGGTTCACATTGGACGAGGTGAATACCCTGCGGCGCAAGCTGAACCCGCGCGGCAAATCATTGATGCCACCTCGCCCAGCGGGGCGGGCCTTTCGAACTGCCATTGCCAACTTCAAGGGCGGTGCGGGCAAGTCGACCGTGGCCCTGCATTTTGCCCATGCCGCTGCGCTGGACGGCTATCGCGTGCTGTGCGTTGATTTTGACCCGCAAGCAACGCTTAGCCATTCCATGGGGCTGACCGACGTCAGCGAAGAGCAGACCGTCTGGGGCATTATGGCGCGCGATCTTGTGCGCGAGACCGAGGCCCAGAACGCGGCGCCCAAGGGTGCGGCCAGCGGGGCCTCCCTGCCCCGGCGGTCGATCCCTGCCAGCATCACCGACCTTGGATTGCAGAACCTGCGGCTTGCCGATTTCATTCAGCCCACCAACTGGCCGACGATTGACCTGATCCCATCCTGCGCCAACGCGGCCTTCGTTGAATTCGCCAGCGCCCAGTACCGCCACCTGAACCCCGAATGGTCCTTCTTTGCCGCGGTGAACCGCTTTTTGGATCAACTGCCCGACGACCAGTGGGACCTGGTCTTTTTCGATTGCCCGCCGGCGATCGGCTATCAGTCGATGAACGCCGTCTTCGCGGCCGACATGCTGTATATCCCATCTGGCCCCGGCTATTGGGAATACGACAGCACCACCAGTTTCATTGGCCAGTTGTCCGAGGCTCTTGAGGATCTCGCCTATGGGTTCGAGGGCACCTTATCCGCGGATAAGGTTGCCTTACCCAAGGCCTTTCATGACATCCGGTTCCTGCTGACGCGTTATGAGCCCGGCAATGATCTGCACCGTGCGATGTACGAAGCATTTGGCAAGGTGTTTGGGGATAAGCTGTGCGCCCACCCGGTCGAAATGACCCGTGCCGTCGAACAGTCGGGGCGGTTCCTGAATTCGGTCTATGAAATGGATTACCGGGACATGACCCGCGAAACCTGGCGCCGGGCACGGGCCAGTTTCGACACCGCTTATAGTGAGTTCAGGGCAACGATGATGCCGCATTGGGAAGCCCAGTCACAGCCCGCCTTATCCGCGGATAAGGTCGCAACCGAGGGAGCAGACGCATGAGCCGCAAGCGCCGCGTATTCGATATCGACCTGCCTGAAGAGATCGAGGCGCCCAAGCCACAAGCACCCGAAGAAAAGTCGACGCGCAAAGGGCCGATGGCCAGCGCCATATCAGAGAACGCCGAAGCCTTGCAGGCGCGCAAGTCGGCCATGGAGATCATTCGGGAAGAGAACGACTCACTGGCCCATGAATATGTCGCGCTACGTGAAGCGGGGCAGGTGGTTCAGAATGTTCCGCTTGAGCACGTTCACACTGCGCTTTTGGTGCGGGACCGGATGCTTAAGGTCGAGGACCTTGAGCTGGGCGAGCTGATGACCTCGATCCGCGAACTGGGTCTGTCAAACCCCATCCGGGTCGTGGCTCGGCCCGATGGGGATGGCTATGAGTTGGTTCAGGGCTATCGTCGATTGAACGCATATCGGCAGTTGAAAGCGCAGGACGGGCAGGGGGGATGGGATGATATCCCGGCCCTGGTTCTGGCTGAGGCGCCGGACATCTCGGGGCTGTACCGCCGCATGGTCGACGAGAACGTCGTACGCAAGGACCTGTCATTCGCCGAGATGGCCCACGTGGCGCAGGTCTATCTGGCCGACCCGTCGACCGAGGCAACTGACCTGTCCGAAGCCGTGGCCGCGCTGTTCCAGTCGGCGCCTTATTCCAAGCGCAGCTACATCCGGTCGTTCGCGGCTCTGCTGGACCGTATCGGGGATACGCTGATCTATCCGACCGAGGTGCCACGCGCGCTTGGCATTGCCCTGGCGCGGGTTCTGAAAGACCGCCCTGAGGTCGCCGAACTGATCCGAAAGGACCTGTCGGATTGGGATGGTCGATCGATCACCGACGAACTGGATGTGCTGCGCAAGTTCGCCCAGACCGATGCCTTCGACACCTCCGATGCGCCGCCCGCGAAAAGCGTCGCCAGAAGGGCAGGGGGGGCGAAGACCAAGACCACCTTCCATATCAAAAGCTCGGCCGGGCAGGTAAAGTGTACGGCATCGCAGGGGCGGCTTGAGATCAAGGTCGACCGCGACTTCTCATCCATCGAGCGGACCAGGCTAGAGCATGCCATCGCGTCGTTGATCGACGGGCTTGGGTGACCTTATCTGCGGATAAGGTGCTGTAAGATGTTGATTATGAACGATAAATAGCAGGCGGTGGCGGTGGTGATATAGTGCCGTCGTGATCGGGTGCCATTCTGGAGGCACGCTCAGGGCATCAACATTTCACCTTGGTCCACTGTTATGACAAAGTGAGTGTCGGCAAACCCCATAGGAAAGTCCGTGCGCAGGGCAGGGACATCCAATCAAGTGACATTGTGGCCGCGTTGGGTGATAGACACGCGAAGTTCAAACAGCCTTCTGTCCCAGAACATCTGATGACGCACAATCGCCGTACCTGTTCCCCGAATACAAACAACCCTCATCATCAAGTGTAACGTCTTCGGGGCTTTCTGCCTTTCTTTTGGCGATGACCTCGACGTCGCCTGGCCGATCGTTGATCGCAAATGGACCGTCCTGTGTCGAGCGGGGCTGCGGCGTCCCCAAAAGGGTAGGGGGGACAGAGACCTTGGGTACAGAACCACGTCCGCCACCCAGCGAGGTGCCCCCGGAATGGCTGCGGTTGGGGCGGACATTTCCAGACTGATACCTGTGTCTGATCAGGCACCAGGCAGGCCACGTTACGGGATGGGCGATTGTGATTGCCGCCGTTAAGTCCGACCGATCAAGGCGCCCAGATCCGACGCGGACAAATGACTGATCTTGTCGAGTTGAGAAAAGATCTCCGTCCCTTTGTTGCCGATCGCGGCCTGTGCCTTTGTTGCCAGTTTTCCCCTGAGCAGATCTGGTGCGACGGGGGCCGCGAGATCGTGGTAAAAGGGTAGGGTTCTTCCATTCGACAGATGGATCTCTCCATCGGCCTGCAAATCGGTGAGCGAAGGATCGGCCTCAACTTTGACACGCAGGGCAAAAGCCGCGAGGTCATCGTCTATCGCCAAAGCGTCGGTATAGGTCCGGTCGCTTCCCGTGGCATCGCCCCGCAGCGTCATACCTGCGAGCCACGCGTAACTGAACTTGACCTCGAGCCCGGTTTGCGGCGCCTTCTTGTCACATACCCTGAGCCAACGTGGATTGGTCCTCAGGCAAAGCCCGGACACGTCTTGCAACGACAGTCCGCTTGCAATCGGTAACAGAGCTTCGATCATCGCATGGGTGCCGTGACAGCAGGCGTGAAGCTTGTACTTGTTGTCCTCGAAATAGAACCGCTGGGTGACAGGAACCAAATCCGTATCTGGGGACAGATCCTTGTCGGTGTGCGTCGGGATAAATCCCTGTGGATCGAACAGGCCGTCCGTTGTCGACGTAAAGCCAAGCGCGGCCAGAGCGGCGCATTCCACCCCGTTGCTCGCCGCGAGTCCGGCATTATAGGGTTTGCCCATTGTTCCGAACTGCGACTTCAGGCCCGACGCCCGAGTGGCACAAAGCCCGATCGCGTGACGTGTTTGCCCGGGGGTCAATCCATAGAGCCGCGCCGCTGCGACCACCGCCCCGAATGCACCCGCCGTCGCTGTCTGGTGAAAGCCCTTGTTATAGTGCTCGGCCCCCAGAACGACGCCGATGCGAATGGCCGCCTCAGCGCCGACGAGAAAGGCTTCGATGACTGCCTGCGCGCTTTGGCCAACCTCTTCGGCTACGGCAAGAGCGGCAGGGTAGATACCCACGGACAGATGGCCGACATGGGCAAAATGCGTGTCATCAAAATCCAACGCGTGACTGGTTGCACCGTTAACCAAAGCGGCCATGCGCGGTGGCGCTTTGCCCGCACCAATGACGGTTGCGATGCTGGCACCCTGTTCTTTCTCGGCAAATTCGCGCAGCTTGACGGCCAGAGGCTCGTCCTGTCCTGCCCAGCCACATACAAGCCAGTCTGCCAGAGAAAGCCGCGCCATCTGCACGGCAGGGTCGGGCAGGGAAGCCGACTCAAGATGCGCAAGCGAGATGATGTCGTCGATTAATGCCATGGCATTGAACCTTTTCAGGGGACTTGAGAACGCGGATTGGTGGCGCTGATGCACTAACGTTCCACCGTCCGCTTGATAACCCTTTTCGCACGTTTGATGATCGGTGCATCTATCATTGCACCATCCATTTGTATTGCTCCATCGCCCGAGGAGGCGATGTTCTGGACCTGTCACGGAAATGTTCCGCTTCTTTGACATGGTATTCTGCCACGCAGGAGAGACCATGGCCTGAGAAATCAAAGATTTGCCCTTCTGTGCGGTTTGGACAGAGCAGGGCGGCCGCTCAGATCGGTCGGTTGGGCTTGATTTCATGGGTCAACTGGATGGCTATCAAATGTCCGCGGCTGGGCGGTGATAGCCGGTTCTGTGATCAGAAAATGCATGGGTCAGGTCATTTAGAATCGAACTGACCCGTTACCCTGCAACGAAACACCGCAAATCCTGGTCCAGATTCTGGAAAAGGGTCTAACGCGGCGCGGGAGGAGAAAACATGGCACGAGTAACTACGACGCCTATGAAGGTGGGGCTGTTCGGCATCGGACTCGAGGCGTATTGGCCTCAATTCGATGGTCTTGAACAACGTTTGAAATCCTATGTCGGGGTCGTCGAAAACAAGCTGGCCCGTGACGGTGTTGAGGTCGTCAATCTGGGGCTGATCGACACCTGTGAAAAGGCAGTTCAGGCCGGTCACGATTTTCGTGCTGCGGACGTTGATGTGATTTTCCTCTATGTGACCACCTATGCCTTGTCTTCGACGGTGTTGCCAGTGGTCCGCCGGGCGGGCGTGCCGGTTATCATTCTGAATTTGCAACCAGCAGCCGCGATTGACTATGCCGCGTTTAATTCACTCGGAAACCGCACCCAGATGACGGGCGAATGGCTTGCCCATTGCGCGTCTTGCCCCGTACCTGAGATTGCCAATGTATTCACGCGAGCCGGCATTGATTTTCACCAGGTCACAGGCGTGCTGGAAGGCGATAGCCATGTGGATGCCGAAATCGAAGATTGGATCGAAGCGGCGCGCGTCAGCCATGTTATGGCGCATAACAAACTGGGTGTGATGGGGCGTTACTATAACGGGATGCTCGACATCTATTCGGACATGGCCCTGCAATCGGCGGCCTTTGGCACAATCATCGAAGTCGTTGAGATCGACGAGTTGGCAGCCATCCGATCAAAGCTGACCGATGATCAGGTCGACGCGGTGCTGGCACGCATCAAGGATGAATTCGACATCCAGCCCGATTGCAGCGAGGCTGAGCTGCGCCGCGCGGCGTCTACAGCGGCCGCCTTGTTTGAAATGGTCGACCGGCATGGTCTGGGTTCTATGGCCTATTATTATGAATCGACGCCCGGAACCGCGCATGAAGATGTCATCACCTCTGCCATCCTGGGCTGTTCCATGTTGACCGCGTCGGGGGTTCCCGTTGCCGGAGAATACGAGGTCAAGAACGCGCAAGCCATGAAGATCATGGACAGCTTTGGCGCTGGTGGGTCCTTTACCGAATATTACTGCATGGACTTCAATGAAGACCTGGTTTTGATGGGGCACGATGGCCCTGGTCATACGAAAATCGCCGAGGGTAGAACCAAAGTACGCCCGCTTGAGGTCTATCATGGCAAGGTCGGTGCGGGTGTCAGTGTCGAGATGAGCGTCAAACATGGCCCTGTAACCTGTCTCTCTGTGCTCGAGTTGGGTGGAAAAGTTTCACTGCTCGTCGCGGAGGGCGAATCCGTGCCTGGCACAACGCTTGAAATTGGAAACACAAACAGCCGCTATCGCTTCCCCATCGGGGCGCGCCAATTCGTAGAGGATTGGAATGCGGCGGCACCGGCCCACCATTGCGCGGTGGGTATCGGTCATATTGCCGGACGGATCGAAAAACTTGGGGCGCTTTTGGGGCTTGATGTTATCCGAGTGTGCTAGGCGAATTTTCGATTTCAGCATCTGGGCGTGCCCGCCAATCACTTGGTGGGCAGCCCACTATCTTGCGGAATTGATTGGAAAAATGAAAGGCGGAGCTGTAGCCTAGTTGCGCTGCAATTCCCTTGATTGACAGGTCGGTATTGTCCAGAAGGTCTTTTGCTTTGTGAATGCGCATTTCTGTTTGATAGTCTTTCATTGACATGCCGGTAATCGCCCGAAACGTTCTTCTCAGGTTCGAATAACTGACATTCACCGCCTCTGCGATCTCTTCCATGGGGCGATTGTCTGCGCAGCGTTCCAGCAACATCATCCGAACCGTATTTACCAAACGGTTGGTGCTTGTTTGGTTGGCAGTGCGTGGACCGGCCAGAATCGCAAGAAGTTTCAGACCAAGCATGGAAAGCACCGGCTGATTTCCGACGGCATCTTTCGTCGCAAGGGCGTGAATTTCTGCGAAAGTCGATTCGATCGCAGCCCTGTCCGGGGTCCGGAAGATCGGACGCCGACGATCAAGCATACCCGAATTGACCGCCATATCGAACGCCGTACCTTTGCATTCGACCCAGTGTTCAGTCCAGCCGGCAGAGAGTTCTGGCGCGTATCGGTGCCAGACATTTGGAAACAAGACAAAGACACTGCCGGCCGGGATATCCTGGATGCCTTCTTGCCTGCCCAGTTCTGCCCGACCACGCCCGTTTTCGATGTAAACGATTTGATATGCTTGAAGAATACGCCCTTTGCTATGGCTAAAAAGGTGATCTTTTGGATGGGTTTGCGCTGGATACTGCGCGTTCTTTCCGACCAGCGTGTAGCCTGCGGATTGCAAAGTGCACCCCAAAGCGTGGCAAAGCCTGCTTTCGGGTATGTAGCAATGGTAGTCTTTCTGCGCTGGTGTGATCATGGCATTTTCTTCATGGTGTATAGTGTGGCCTTGAGAAAAGTTCAATTTTGACCGGTGAAAAAATATCATTCCAGCATAAGTTTTGAAGGAAATTTGCAGGATCGGCATCGACATGGAAGGTGCAGATCAAGTGGTCAATTTGTGTATCGTTTTGGGCAGAATCTCATCAGGTATGGCGGCTAATCTGTCGCTGGAGGATACCCCAACGAAAACTTGGGCGTAGAAGCAACCTCAGGGAGGAACCGAAATGAAGAAATTACTTTTGTCCGCAGCAGCGGCAGCGGCACTGATGTCGGCTTTGCCTGCTCAGGCCGATTTGATGGGCTATGATCCTGCGGCCCATGATGGGTCAATGTTCTCGGCCGATGATCTGATGGCAATGGTTCAGGCCGCGATGGAAGTCACGCCGCCACGCAATGGTGAAGGCTATGTCATTGGCTTTGCGAACTTGCAGCGTGACATTCCGTTTTGTGCTTTGGTTGAGAAGGGCATCCTGGAGAATGCAGAGGCCGCAGGGATCGAAGTTGTCGTTGCCGACAACCGTCTTGACGGTGCGACGGCGCTTGCGAATGCTGAAACCTTCATCACACGCAATGTCGACTTTGTAATCGAATTCCAGACCGATGCCGAATTCGGCGCAGTTATCATGAACAAGATGAACCAGGCGGGTATCCCCGTTGTGGCCATTGACATCCCGATGCCAGAGGCTGGCTTCTTCGGTGTTAATAACCCCCGTGCCGGTTTCATGGGCGGCGCCTATCTCGCGCAGGCGGCTGTGGCTCGGTATGGTATGGAAGCTGTGATGAACGGCTATTTTATCGAGGGTGAGCTTCCGCAGTCGGGCCCTATCCCGGCGATGCGTACGGGCGGCCAGATCGCCGGTTTCCGCGCGGCTCTGCCTGACTTTCCCGAAGATCAGATCCTGACTTTTGACAGTAAGAACACGTTGGAAGAAAGCTTCACGCAGACCAACAATCTTCTCAGCCGTGTTCCGGAAGGCGTGCCGATCATGGGTACAGCCATCAACGATCAGGCCACCACTGGCATCCTTCGTGCTGCCCAGCAGGACGGTCGTGAGATGATCACAGTTGTCGGCTTGGGTGGTGACGAGGGTGAAACTCTCGCCAGCGAGGCGGATTTCGTCGCTGCCGTCGGGTCTTTCCCAGAGCGTTATGGCAACTCGCTTATCCCCATCGCCCTAGCGACCTTGGCCGGTGAAGACCTGCCGGATGCGGTATTGATCAACCACACGATGGTGACCCCGGCCAACATCTGCGAGTTCAACGCACAAGTTGAGTGTCAAGACGTTGAGGTGATCGATTACACCTTCCCAGAGGAAGGCTTTCTTGCACATCTTGAGGCCTTGCGCAGCGATCCGTCGCTCGCGGATGTGCAGAACCTGATCCCTGCACATTAACGCTAGACCACGGGGAACCGTGTCGCCAATCGGCGGCGCGGTTCCCTTTTTGAATGTGCTCCGTGCGCTATAACAAGGCGACACAAAAGGATACGGCATGCCTTCTTTGGTTCCTCGTCTGCAAATGCAGCACATTGAAAAAAGCTTTGGGCCGGTGCAGGTTCTAAACGGTGTCTCTATGGATGTTATGCCAGGCGAGATCGTGGCTTTGTTGGGGTCCAATGGCGCGGGAAAATCCACGCTGATGAAGATCCTCACGGCCAACTATAGCAAGAACGCGGGTACCATCTGCGTCAATGATCAACCGGTTGACTTCCAAACCCCGCGCGACGCCTCGCGGGTCGGCATCAGATTTTTGCCGCAAGAAATCTCGGTGTTTCCAGAGCTGACAATTGCAGAAAACATTTGCATGTCGGCAGAGAGCAATGGCGCGGTCAACTGGCCCGATATGGCGCGCCGCGCGGCCTTGGTTCTTGACGACCTTGGGTTCGGCCATCTTGACCCGCAGATGCTGGTCAATGACCTGCCCGTAGCCGAACGGCGCATCATCGAGATTGCACGCGCCCTTGAGGGACAGGCCGATATCCTCGTGATGGATGAGCCGACTGCATCACTGTCCGAGCAAGAAAGCGAACAAATCTTTGTCCTTCTCCGACGTCTCAAGGAACGTGGCACATCGGTGGTTTATATCTCGCACTATCTAAAAGAGGTGTTCGAGATTTCCGATCGAATCGTCGTCTTGCGTGATGGATTGAATGCCGGCGAGTTCGACCCGAAGAAAGCCGAGGTGCCGGAAGTTGTGAACGCGATGTTGGGCAAGGTCGCGGGTTCGATGTTCGAGGACCGTCCGCCGCTGCCAGCGCAGTCACAGGTCGTCCTGTCTTGCTCTGGCCTCACGCAGCCTGGCGTGATCGAAGACGTAAGCTTCAATTTGCGCGCCGGTGAGATCATGGGCGTTTTCGGGTTGATCGGCTCGGGTGTTGAGGTTCTGGGTCGGCTTATTTTTGGCGCTGAAGGTCGTCCAGAAACTGGCAGCCTGACGCTTAATGGGAAATCATATACGCCGGTTAGCCCATTGAAGGGCAAAGAGGCCGGGATCGGCTTTGTCACCGCCGAACGCAAGGCCGACGGAATCATGGCAGACATGAGCGTCCGCGAGAACCTTGTCGCGGCCTTCCAGACCGACTTTGGCAGCAAGATATTTACGTCTCCTAACCGCGAAACCGAGCACACAACCGATTGGATCGAACGCCTCGGCATCAAGACTGCCGGACCTGAGCAAGCGATCCGATTTCTGTCTGGTGGCAATCAGCAAAAGGTCTGCGTTGCCCGCTGGCTGAGCCCCAAGGTCAAGGTTTTGATCCTTGAGGAACCCACGCGTGGCGTCGACGTAGGTGCGCGCAAAGATATCTATCGACAGCTGATTGCTTTCGCCCGCGAGGGCCTGGCGATCTTGGTGCTATCCTCGGATGTCGAAGAAATCGCAGGCTTGTCGGATCGATCCATGGTGATCGATCGGGGCCGCATCATTGAAACATTTGAATCTGGTGCAACGCCGGGCGACTTGATGTCGGCCTCAGCTCAGCCTGTCCAGTCGTCATAAGAGGTCAGTCAGATGTCCCAAGCCACACAATCAAATGGTCTCGTGAAACGCCTCTTTGGGGGGTCGGGAGTTGGCACCACAGTTTTGATACTCTTGGTGTTTTATGTTCTTTTACTGGTCGTATTTTCGTTCCTGTCGCCGTTTTTCATGACAGTACGGAACATGACGTCGATCAGTTCCAACATCGCTCTGATCGGCCTGATGGCCGCTGCCGGAACACCGTTGATTATCGCCGGGGGCCTTGATCTGTCGGTCGCGGCGATTGCAGGACTCACGGGCGTGATCATCGCGCTTTTGCACGCTGCTGGCATCCCGATCTGGTTTGCTGTTCTGGCGGCAATTGCGGTCGCAGTTGTCGTGGGGGTGATCAACGGAATCCTTGCAACCTATCTGCGGCTGAACCCGTTGATCGTGACGCTTGCGACCATGTCCATCGTTACAGGCGTTTCGCTGATCCTGACAGGTGGCCTGACCAAGCCGTTGCTTGTCGACGGGTTCAACTGGGTTGGTCAGGGACGCATAGCTGGCGTGCCTGTACCCGCTATCCTGATGCTAATGGTTTACGTTGGCCTGTGGCTGATGATGCAAAAAACCCATTTCGGTCGCTATGCTTTTGCTGTCGGGGGCAACGCAGATGCCAGCCGTCTCATCGGATTGCCTGTAGATCGCACGCAAATATCGCTATACGTGATGTCGGCGGTTTCGGGCGCCCTTGCCGGAACGGTCTTGGCTGCCATGCTGGGCGCCGCCGCTCCTAATGCCGCCGGGCCTCATCTGCTAACCGTCATAGCTGCTATCATTCTTGGCGGCACCTCTTTGCAAGGGGGACGCGGATCAGTCTGGGGAACGCTCGTCGCCGTTCTCATCCTTGGCACATTGAACAATGGCCTCACCTTGATGAACGTAACCAGCTTTTGGCAGGACGTAACACGCGGCGTTGTCCTTATCCTTGCGGTCGGTTTTGATGGGTTGCGGCAGCGGATGGCATAAGAAGATTGCCTTTCGCATGCGATTTCGCCCGGGTCAGAAGTAAGAGCATCGCAAGCGCCGAACTCTTCTCGCATCTTCACGTTGTCAGGGCGTTGACGGACGGGCCGATCCGGCGGCGGGCCAGTTGTTCGGACAGACCTTTGCGCCTGTCGACATAGGCATGAATCGTCTGGTGGCTGACGGGAATAGGTTGGTGTGAGCAATTACATCGGATAATGAAGTTTATGTTAATTATGAAAGTGCTCCTTCAAAAATCCGAGAGTCTATCTTATGTTAAATCTTTAATAAAATCGGCGCTGTTTGAATAGGCAACAAATTTAGAATCAAGTATTCTTCGCACCCACGCCATGGATGATTAGTTCCAGCATTTCATCTGCAATACTCTCTGGGTTAAGCGGCCCTTTCGGATTATACCAGATCGGCATCTGGTTGAAGGCCGAAAAAAGCACATGTGCGAGGCGCTTTGAGTCGCAATCGCGGATAGAACCGTCTTTGATCCCTTCTGCGATAATACTTTCAAGAAAATTCTGACCGTCTATCAGTGTCTGACGCAAATTCTTCTGATTTTCTCCGGTCAGATTGCGCCGCGCTTCGCGCATCAAGGCAGAGCCGAATTCGCTCACAACCATGTTCGCATAGACTCTAAAGAATACGCGGATACGATCAAGCCCGTTACCCTGAACTTCCTGTGCCGATGTGAAGCATAGCTCGACCCGCTCCAGCGAGATGCGGGCGCATTGCATCAGGATATCTTCTTTGTTTTTGGCGTAATAATAAAGCGCGGGCTTGGTGACTGCGAGTGCCGCTGCGATGTCATCCATCGATGTCTGTTTGTATCCGACTGTTGAAAACGAATGCGCGGCCAGATTGAGCATGGCCCGCCGTTTCAGCTTTTGCTGGCCTTTGGCATCTTTGGTTTTTTTGTGCCAATGGATTCTAGTCAAAGCTACTCTTTCAAAACCAACGGGCGGAACCGAAGCACCGCCCGCATTTATCACTGACAGATTAGTAGTCGAGCCCGCGGGCCGCAATAGTCCATTTACCGTCTTCGACTTTTGCCATAATCAGACTTTCGATGCCCTGATGGTCTTCCGGGCCAAAGCTGACCGACTGGCCGCCGATCGGATCAACATAGCTAGTGATCGCTTCGGTTGCGGCCAGAAATCCTTCGGTCGTCAGATCGCGACCAGCAGCTTCGAGCGCCACGGCAATCAGGTCGATGAAAACGTAACCAAGCTGCGCTTGTGGGGCCATCTTTTCACCGTAAATTTCGCTGTAACTCTCCAGGATACGTTTTGCTTCCCCTTCGGAGTCTCCTGCGTTCGCAAAAACAAAAGGCGATACCAGATATAGACCATCCATCGCGCCATCAGCGGCAGTCGCAACTGCATCCATATAGGACACCATTCCAGTCACGAAAGTCGGTTCAAAACCAAGCTTTTTAGATGTTGCAACAACTAGAATTGTATCGCGCACCCCACCCGCCAGAAACACGATATCGCAACCGGCGTTTTTCAATGTGGTTACAGACGAGAGCATATCGGATTCGGTTGCCGAATGCTCCGTTTTGGCCGCGACTTTCATGTCATACTCTGCCAATTGCTGCGTGACGCCAAGCGCCATTGATTCACCAGCTTCATTTGCGAGTTGCGCAATGCAGGGTGTTGAGAAATCACCATTTTCCTTGAAGTATGCAACGCCCGCGCGAAACTGGTCTGTATAGCTGCGAAAAAATGCGTATTTCATCGGATCCAATGGTTCATACATCTCGACCTCGGCCGACATCGGGAACATGTTGGGAATTCCCGCTTCAATTTGTTGCGGCATGATCGCTAGGTTCATCGGTGTGCCAAGCGCGCCAACCATCGCAAAAATCTGGTCGCGGCGCATCAGTTTGTTTGCAACCTGAATCGCGCGGGGCACCTGATATTGCGTGTCCTCGATTATAATCTCAAGCTGGCGACCGTGAATGCCGCCCGCCGCATTGATCTCGTCCACGCGCATGCGCAGGCCATTCGCCTCGGGCACACCCCAGACTGCCAACGGCCCGCTTAGGTCCGTATAGGTGCCAAGCGTGATCATGTCGTCGGTCACGCCCTGCAGCCCCTCGGCCATCGCGCCGGTGGCTGTCATTGCGGTAAACGCAAGTGCTGTTGCTAGTTTCTTCATTGGTCTCTCCCTTTGGTGTTTCAATACATCGTTTCGATCAGGTCTTTGTATTTGCGCTCGATCTCGTTGCGCTTAAGCTTCATCGTCGGAGTCAGCTCGTCGTCTTCGGCTGTCAAAAGTACGTCGATCAGCCGGAATTTCTTTACCTGCTCGACCGGCGCGAAACCGCTGTTCGCCTGTTCCACCTCGCCTTCGATCAAGTCCTGGATTTGGGTGTTTGCGCACAGGGATTTGTAGTTGGAAAACGGGATACGCTTTTCCTGCGCGTATTTTTCAACGTTTTCGTGGTCGATCATGATCAGCACGCTCAGGTATTTGCGCTTGTCCCCGATGATCACCGCATCAGAAATATAGGGCGAGAATTTGAGCTCGTTTTCCAACTGCGAAGGCGTAATGTTCTTGCCGCCTGCGGTGATGATGATGTCCTTCTTGCGGTCCAGAATAGTTAGGTCACCATTGGCATCCATCGTCCCAACATCACCCGTATAGACCCAGCCATCGACCACGGTTTCCGCCGTCTTTTCAGGCTGGTTCAGATAACCCGAAAAATTGCTGGATGAGCGAATGAGGATTTCACCGTCATCGGCCAGTTTCGCTTCGACATTGCGCATTGCCCGGCCGATGGAACCGATCGGTGATCTGCCCGGTATGGTTGCAGTCACAATGCCGGTTTCGGTCTGGCCATATGCCTCTTGTACTGTCACCCCAAGGGCATTGAACCAGCTGAGCAGTCGGGCTGAAATCGGTGCCGCACCCGATACGATCGTATGCGCGCGCGCCAGTCCCAGTTCGACCCTGATATTTCGAAGCACCAGAAAGTCCAGCACCTTATGCCTAAGCCTAAGCATCGTCGGCACAGATTTTCCCGCAGCAATCAATGCCTCCCTGCGTCCAGCCGTTTTCAGGGCTTGGTCATAGGCAAACCGGCCAAATGCGGTGGCATCATTCATCACAAAATTGATACGGGAATAGAATTTTTCCCACACGCGCGGCACCGCAAAGATGAATGTTGGCGCGACTTCCTGAATGTCAGCGGCAAATGTATCGCCGCTTTCCGCGATGTTGATGGTTATGCCGTGACGGATCGGCACGCAGACAGACAGGATCCGTTCGGCCGCGTGACACAGCGGCAGGAACGTCAAAACTTCATCGCCCGGTCCGAGCGGCAATTCGGGGTAATTATCCGATTGCGCTAGAAAGAAGCGGTGCGACATCGCGGCACCTTTGGGAGCACCGGTTGTGCCGGACGTATAGATCAGCGTTGCGATATCTTCGGGATCGCCCGCATCAACGCGGCGCTCAAATTCAACGCTCAGTTCTTCGATTTTAGCGTCCGACAGTGCGAGAAATTCTTCCCAGCCTATGACTTTGTCATGCTGGAAACTGCGCAACCCTTCCATATCAAATACGATAACTTTTTCGAGATGATCAAGCTGGTCCTCCACACCCAGATACTTATCTAGCTGCTCTTCATCCTCAACGAATAGCACCTTCGCTCCGCTATCGTTCAACTGATAGGCAACTTGCTTTTCCTGCAAAGTAGGATATAGCCCGTGAGTCGTGGCCCCGATGCACTGGATGCCAAGGTCGGCAAACACCCACTCCTTGTTGTCTTCACTAATGATCGCGGCCACGTCACCTTCACGGTAGCCCAACGCCATAAGTGAACACCCGACCCTGCGCGCGGATGCGTAATAGTCCAGCCAGCTGAATTCTTTCCAGATGCCGAAATCCTTTTCGCGGATTGCGATTTTGTTGCCGAACTTCTTGCAGTTCTGCCGGAACAGTTTGGAGAACGTGTCACAGCCGTCAATCTGGACCGGCGGCGGCGTCCATCCTGCGGTGGATTGGTCTTGCATTGTGTTCATCGCCACGTCTTTCTTGCTTTCCAGCGGCGGTCGCCGCGCGCACTTTCTGCTTTGATGCCAAGGTAGAATTCGCGAATGTCAGCACTTTTCATGAGAACGTCGCGTTCACCTTCCATAACGATCCGGCCGGTTTCAAGGACGTACCCGAAATCGGCGGCCGGCAGCGCAACACTGGCGTTCTGTTCAACCAGCAACATGGTCACGCCTTCTTCGACGTTGATCCGTTTGATGATCTGGAAAATCTCGGAAATCAGGAGCGGTGACAGGCCCAGCGACGGCTCGTCCAGCAACATCACGCGCGGACGCTGCATAAACGCGCGACCCAAAGCCAACATCTGTTGTTGCCCGCCAGATAGATAGATCGCCTGCTTTTCCAGAAAGGTGCGCAGCACGGGAAACCAGCCCAGCACCTTTTCCAAGTCACGCGCCACTTCATCGCGATCCTTGCGGCAATAGGCACCCATCATCAGGTTGTCCTTGACCGACAAGAGGGAAAACACTTCGCGCCCTTCGGGTGAATGGGCGATGCCGGCGCGCGCGATGACATCTGGGTCAAGCGCGGTGATATCGCGCCCTTCAAATTCCACCTGCCCCTTGAACGGATCAAGCGCGCCGGAGATGGTTTTCAAAATCGTCGTTTTGCCCGCCCCATTGGAGCCCATGACCGTAACGACCGACCCTTCCTTGACCGTCAGGCTGATGCCGCGAATGGCCATCACCCTGCCATACATCGTTTCGACGTTGCTGGCGCGCAGTACCTCGGTCATGCTGCCTGCCCTCCCAGATATGCCGCCTGAACATCGGGATCGCTTTGAACTTCGGATGCGCTGCCGCTTGCAAGAAACCGGCCTTCGTTGATGGCCAGCACCATGTCCGAAACTTTGTTCACCAGTTTCATGTCGTGTTCGATCATAACAACGGTGACACCCAGGACCTCGCGGATATCTTCAATCACAAAAGCAGTATCGTCGGTTTCCTCGCTGGTCAGTCCGCTTGACGGTTCGTCCAGCAACAGGATCTTTGGCTCCGACACCAACGCGCGGGCCATTTCGGTCTTTTTGCGCACGCCATACGGCAAATCCGCAACCCGTGCATGACGGTAGCCTTCGAGATCAAGAAACTCGATTATTTCTTCGGCTTTGCGGCGGTGGGCCAGTTCCTGACGCATCTGCGAACGGGTAAAAAACAGCTCACTCAGAGGCCCGAATTTGCCGTGACGGATGCGCCCGATCAGCAAGTTATCAAGCAATGACGCATGTTCGAACAGTTCGATATTCTGGAACGTCCGCGCAATGCCGTGGTTGATTACCTCATGGGATTTCGCTTTTCGCAGGCTTTTGCCGTTGAACCGGATGTCGCCTTGCGACGGATCGTAAATCCGGCAGATGAGGTTGAACACCGTGCTTTTGCCCGCGCCATTGGGGCCAATGATGGTGAACACCGACCCCGGTTCAACTGAAAAGCTCAAGCCATCCACCGCTTTCAAACCACCAAAGGAAAGCGATACGTTATCTATCTCCAACCCGTTCATCTTAAACGCTCCGTTTTGAGGAATGTCTTCTGACGCTGGAAACTGCGCTTCTTGTACATCGGGAACACGTTGAAATAGTGATGGATCTTGGTCCAGCGTCCATAAAGTCCGTCAGGTTCGAACAGGATGAACCCCAGCAGGATCAGACCGAATGCAAGACTATCGAAACCGCCGGACGTGGCGACTGCACTGGGCAGCACGATCTTGACCCAGCTCAACACGGTTGGCAGCAGCACGATAAAGAACGCCCCAAAAACCGCGCCGTGGATGGTTCCGATCCCGCCGACGACGATCATCAACAGCAGACGGATGGATTCCCCCATTCCGAAGGTTTCCGGCGTGATGTAGAAGAAGGCGTGCGCCAGCAGCCCGCCCGCGAGGCCCGCAAAAACTGCCGAGATGAAGAACGCATATGCCTTGAAGAAGGCCACATTGGTTCCCAACGCCCGCGCCGACACTTCGGAGTCGCGGATCGCAATCATGGCGCGACCCGACCTTGTGCGTGTCAGGTTGCGAACGATCAGGATACAACCCACGAAGATGACAAAATTCAGCAGATAAACTTTCCAGCTTTCGTCGATGGCCAGCCCGAGAATATTGATTTCCGGCACCGAAAGGCCACGATGACCGCCTGTGAAATCGCCCGCACCACCGATGAGCCGTTCGGTCACAATCGCAATCGAAAGCGTGGCAATCGCCAGATACAGCCCGTGCATCTTTCCGCAGATCCGTCCGACGGCCAACCCGACCAGCCCAGCCACCAACGCCGCTATCGGCAGCGACAAAAGCCACGGCACGCTGTAACGGGTCAGCAGGATCGTGTGAGTGTAGGCACCGATTGCGACAAACGCCGCCTGTCCGAAACTCACCTGCCCGGAAAATCCGGTCAGCACCATTAGCCCAAGACCCGCGATAGCATAGATGAATACGAATGAGAGTTCATCCAGAAAATAGCCGTCCAGAAACAGCGGCGCGGCCAGTGCGATCGCGGCAAACAGCAGATACCAGAATGCCTGTCCACGGTCGCGGAAAAGCTGGATGTCCTGAACATAGGATTTGCGAAAAATTACGCGCATGGCTTAGACCTTCTTTGCATAAATTTGGGCCAGCAGGCCTTGCGGACGGATCAACAGCACAAGGAACATGATCAAGTAGGCACCAATTCCTTTGAGGGTCGGGAACATGATATCGAAAAACGGTTCCGTCACACCGATCAGCAAGCAACCGATCACCGCACCGGGGATGGAGCCGAAACCACCGACAATTGCCCCTGCAAATGCCTTGAACCCGATAAAACCCATCTGCGTCGAAACCAACGTCATTGGCCCCAGGAGCAGTCCGGCAATCCCGCCAAAGATCGCGGACATTGCCCAGATCGAGGATGTCAGCCGTTTCACAGGAATACCCATGTAGAACGCTGCTAACTGGTTCAGGGACAACGCCTGCATGGCGACACCCTGCCGAGCGTAACGGAAAAACAGGTACAGCGCGCTGGCGACAACCGCGGTGACAACAATCGACAACACGCTGGCCCAAGAAATGATCACTGGGCCCAGTGTAAGATTGCCATCAACCGGAGCAGGCAACGAATAGTTGCCAAACCCCCAAATTATCCCTGCAACCGCCCTGAGCGCGATACCCAATGCCAGCGTCAGGATAAAGACAGTGAACACCGGCTGGCCCGTCAGGCGCCGCACCACAAGCGCTTCGACGCCGTAGCCGAATGCGCCCATGAAGACCAATGTCAACATCGCACCCAGCCAGTAGGGCATCCCCATCAGCACGATGAACTGATACCCGACAAATGCCCCCAGCATCATGAATTCGCCTTGGGCAAAATTCACCTGCTCAGTCGCCTTATACACAAGCACCAGACCAATCGCGATCAGGCTATAAAGGCACCCTTGTGACAGGCCGACCACAAAAAGCTGCATCGCATCGGCAAAAGACAAGGCAGTCATGCGTTGTTCCCCCAGTGTTCAAGGATTTCATCAAGGCTGATTTCTCCCGCATCTCCGGTCGTCGGTGTGTCGGGTTGTGTTCGCGAGAATCGCGGTGCGGGCGTCGGCATCTCGATGCCACCTACTGTGACAAAGCTGCCCCGGGCGCGATTATGCGCATGATCCGATGCGTCAGCCAGAGAAACCACAGGTGCGAAACACGCGTCGCTGCCTTCCAGAATATCGCACCATTCCTGTTGGGTCGCAGTCAGGAAAATCTCCGTAAGCGCGTCCATCATACTGGCCTGCGCGGTGGGTGCGTATTGATCGGCAAAGCGCGGATCGTCTGTGAGGCCCAGAAGTGCCAGAAGTTCGGCAAAAAATTGCGGTTCGAGACATCCAACGGACACATATTTGCCATCGCCCGTTTCGTAACAACGATACCACGCAACGCCGCCGTTGATAAAATCGCCAGACCGTTTATCAGACCAAGCGCCACATGCGACCAACCCGTGCTGCATGGTCATCAGCAGGTTAACCCCGTCCGTCATGGCCGTATCGACCACCTGCCCCTGCCCCGTGGCGCGCGCATGAGTCAGGGCTGCAAGGATACCAACGTTCAGCATCATCGCGCCGCCGCCCTGATCCGCGATCAGGTTCATCGGTGCAGGTGGCGGGCGGTCCGCATCGCCCAAACCCCAAACCGCACCGGTTATGGCGGCATAATTCATGTCGTGGCCCGCTGCATGTGCCAGCGGCCCTTCCTGTCCCCATCCGGTCAATCGGCCATAGACCAAGGCCGGATTGCGCGCCTGCACCTGTTCCGGACCAAATCCCAGCTTTTCCATTTTGCCCGGCCTGAACCCTTCGATCAGCACCTCGGCACGTTCGATCAACTGCCAGAGCCGGTCGACATCTCTGGCCTTTGTCAGGTCAAGTGTCAGGCTGCGGCGCGAGCGGTTGAACAGATTGTATTTCGCATCAATCGGCAACGGAAATTTCTGACCGGGCCGCGCGATGCGCACCACTTCAGCGCCCAGATCAGCCAGATGCATCGCAGCAAACGGCGCAGGGCCAAGACCTGCCATTTCAACAATGCGTACACCTTTGAGGGGACCTGAGCGTTGCAGCATCGCCCTATCTCGCCTGCAGGCGCGTGGCAGCATCAAGCCGCACGGTTTCGCCGTTCATATATGAATTCTCGATCAGAAAGGCGCAGCAATGAGCGAATTCTTCCATCCGGCCGACACGCTTGGGCGCTTCGACAGAGGCTTCGAGGTTTGCGATCACGTTGTCGGGCAGCGACATGACCATCGGCGTGCCGAACAGGCCGGGTGCAATCGCGTTGACGCGAATGCCCTTGGCACCCAGTTCGCGCGCGGCAGGCAGGTTAAGGCCCATCACCCCCGCCTTTGACGACGAATAAGCCGGCTGGCCGATTTGCCCTTCCATCGCAGCACCAGAGGAGACGTTGACAACAACACCGCGCTCTTCGCCGTTTTCGGGTTCATTCAACAACATCCGCTGAACAGCTTTGCTCATTACGTTGAATGTGCCGACAAGATTGATATCAACCGTGCGGCGGAATGTGTCGAGCGACGCGGCCTTGCCGTCACGGTCGATCACTTTCATCGGGCTGACGACCCCGGCGCAGTTGATGCACCCATGCAGCGCACCGAATTTTGAAACCACGGCGTCAACTGCCGCGTCCACGCCTTCATCGTCGGTCACATCGACGTTGCAGAACATTGCGTTTGAAGCACCCAGTTCCTTGACCAGCGCATCGCCAGCGCCCTGCGACATATCGAAAATACCAATCTTGGCACCGCGTGCTCGCAGATATTTCGCCGTCGCCGCGCCAAGACCCGATGCCCCGCCGGTGACGATGATTGTCTTGCCTTCGATTTCCATGACCGCTCCTATTTGAATGCCTGCACGCCGGTAAGCGTCCGTGCGATCAGCAATTTTTGTATTTCTGTAGTCCCGTCCGGGATCGGCCCGATAATGGCCTCGCGCGCCAGCCGTTCGACGATAAAATCGGTGGTGACACCATTGCCACCGTGGATCTGCACTGCTTGGCGCGTTGCGTTCACTGCGATTTCCGTGCCGTACCATTTGGCCATGGCACATTCCTTGTCGCAGCGTTCGCCGCGGTCGATCATGCCAGCGGCACGGAGGGTCAAAAGCCGCGCAGCATCAATCTCTGTGGCCATTACGGCGATCTTGTCTGCGATGAGCTGGTGACCCGCTATCTGCTTGCCGTGCTGGTTGCGTTCCTGCGCATATCTGATCGACTCTTCCAACGCGCGCCGTGCCAGGGAGATTCCCCACATGGCCATGTGAACGCGCGCCCGTTCAAACACCACAAGCGTTTGCTGCAAGCCGCGGCCGACCTCGCCTATCGTGTTTGCAATCGGCACACGCACGTCATCAAGAAAGATCTGTGCCGTGGATTGTGCGTTCAGACCCATTTTTTTGATGTCGCGGGTTTCATAGCCATGCTCTTTGCGATCCACTAGAATATGGGTCAGGCCCTCATCGGTGGCGCAGGTGCATATCAGGAAATCCGAAAAGCGACCATTGGTGATCCAGGTCTTTTCGCCATTGATCACCCAGTCATCGCCGTCCCGCCGCGCTCGGGTTTTGACAGCGGCCACATCGGACCCGACATTTGGTTCCGATATGCCCATCGACGCGGTAATTTCACCGGCAAGCAACGGACCGATATATTTTTTGCGAATCTCATCAGACCCGAGCTTCAGCAGAATCTCACCTGCCACCACGTTGATCAGAATGGGCAGCGCGATATCTATTGCCGTAACACCAACCTCTTCGAACAGCATCAGGTGGGTGGTCCAATCCAGCCCCATACCGCCCGCTTCTTCGGGATGCGGGGCCGATGTCAGACCGAACTCGGCAAGTCGCGTCATGAAACCCTGAATGACTTCTTTTTCGAACGGCGCATCCTTAACCTTCAGGTATTCCGGTTCGATCTGGTCATCCAGAAACCGGCGCAAGGAATCGCAAGCCATTATCTGCTCTTCGGTTTTGAACATCTTTCGCTCCTAGCGCCCGAGAATAAGGATGGAGGCCACGGCCTCTTCGATACCGATCAAACCGCCGCCATTTTCCGCGATGGCGATCCGCGCACCTTCGACCTGTCTAGGTCCACATTCACCGCGCAGTTGCGATACCAGTTCGTAAACCTGGCCCAACCCAGTCGCGCCAATCGGGTGGCCTTTGCATTCCAGCCCGCCCGACGGGTTCACCGGCACCCGCCCGCCGATGGAGGTGTCACCGCGCTCGGATGCAGCACCCCCTTCGCCAAATGGGAACAGCCCAAGGTTTTCGATCTGGATCAACTCACCCACCGCTGTTGCGTCATGCACTTCGGCAACTGATACGTCTTGGGGACCGATACCGGCGATTTCATATGCCCGCCGTGCCGCAATCGCGGTCAGGTGGTTCTCATAATCCTCCGGCGCGCGGTTTGATCCGGTCTGGATCACGCTGGCGCGCACTTCGATGGCACGATCCCGGCTGATCCCGAACTTTTTCAATCCGGCCTCGGTCATCAGAACCGCAGCGGCACCGCCATCGCTCATCGGGGCGCACATTGGCAGGGTCAAAGGATAAGTGATCGGTGGTGCGCTTAATATTTCGTCAACGGTATAAGGCGCGCGGAATTGCGCCTTTTCATTTTCAACCGAATGCATGTGGTTCTTTGCTGCAATCGCAGCAATCTGTTTTTGGGTCGTGCCGAACGTGCGCATATGCGCCAGCCCGAACGCTCCGTAAATCGCCATAAAGACTGAAAACGGCTTGTCCGAAGTGGTGTCATTCGGCACGTCGATGCCTTTGCCCAGCGCCATCAGTTTTTCGGTATTTTCCTCAACGGTGGACACATCCCACGCGCCATCGAAAAAGCTGAACATCTTAGCTTTGTCACCTGTCCACATTTTTTCGGCCCCAACGGCCAAAGCCACGTCACCCTCGCCTGCTTTGAGAAATTGAGCCGCAAGGTTCAACGCGGTTGACCCGCTGGCACATGCATTTTCGACGTTTACCATCGGGATGCCCTCAAATCCCATCTCGCGCAGGGTGATCTGGCCCGGGATCATCAACTGCGCCTCAAGATGTCGCTGTGTTGTGTTCGCGTAGTAGGCAGCCTGAATGTCATCCTTGCCAATGCCGGCGTCCGCCATCGCGCCATCGACAGCCTCGCAGGTCAGCGACTTTACCGTTGCCCCGTCGAGGCGTCCCATTTTGGTCATCGCGACCCCGGCAATGTAAATTTTTGTCATTTCAATCTCCGCTCATGTGCCGGTGAAAACCGGCTTTCGTTTTTCACCGAATGCGGCAAGTCCTTCGGCCGCATCGTTGGATTTCAGATGTTCGCGCAGCACGGCAAGTTCCTGTTTCAGCGCCTCCACCTGCGTCATTTCGATGGATGCATTGGCTACCCGCTTCATCTGCGACAGGACCAGCGGGCTTTTGGTCGCCAGCAACTGGCTGAACTCGTGCAGCCGCGCTTCAAGCGCGTCATCACCAACCACTTCCTGCACCAGCCCCATGCGCATCAATTCGCGCGCTGGTAGACTTTGGCCCGAAAACAAGAGGTATTTCGCGTTTGCGAGTCCGATCCGGCACGGCAAGACAGCAGCGCCGCCTGCGCCAGGGAACACACCAAAATTCGAATGAGCATCGCCAATTCTGGCGCTCTCGCCCGCAATCAGCACATCGCAACACATCGCGAGTTCCAGCCCGCCCGCAACGGTAATGCCATTCAGCCCGCCGATCACCGGTTTCGGCAAATCACGCAGCGCTTGAAACGTCGCGCCGATAGCGTCAAGAAAATCACCCTTTTGCGTATCGGCATCATCCAGACCAGCGAGGACTTCCTTCAGATTGGCCCCGGCGCAAAACGCACGCCCCGCAGCCGTCAGCACAATTGCGCGCACCTGTTTTGCCACAGCGATCTCTCTTATCGCGGCGCGCAGTTCCCCAATGAGGTCGACAGAAAGTGCATTAAGACTGTTGGCCCTGTTCAACGTCAGCCACGCAACCGGACCACGGTATTCGACCAGTACATTCGCTTGAGTCATGCGTGCGTCTTTCTATTTACTTACCAGTAAGTAATCAAAAATATATAATCAAATCAAGAACTAATTTACGTTAGGTTACATAGGCTTGTAGGTTGTCGGTTTCTCCCGTCCGATTTGATCGGAGAATCAGCAATCCGGCGACATCAAGATAGTGCGTTCCCCGATGATGCGCGCGACATGAAAAAATGCCTCGCCGCGCGACACCTTGTGTTCAGGACGAACTTTTTGTGCCCAGATCCAGCGAGCCAGTCTGCATCATGCCGCCACAGACATATCCACCATCAACGACCAGTGTTTCACCGTTCACATATCGCGCATCAGGCGAGCCCAGATAGGCAACTGCCGCCGCGATATCCGCAGGGTCGGCCATGTAACCCGCCGGAATCATCGGCAACAGGCGCGCAACCGTTTCTTCGGTATAGGTGCTTTCGGTGAGCGGAGTTGTAATGGCGCCCGGTGCAATCGCGTTTGCCGTGACGCCATGCGCCGCAACTTCAAGCGCAATCTGGCGTGTCAGCCCCACCAAGGCCGCCTTGGACGTGCCGTAAGCCGTGCGCCCGACCCCTGCGCGGATGCCGCTGACCGACGTGATATTGATGATCCTGCCATATCGCTGACGAACCATTTCACGCGCAGCAAGTTGCGCGCACAACATGCTGCCTGTCAGGTTGATAGCCATAACGCGGTTCCAGTCTTCCAAGGGAAAATCGAGGAACGGATTAATCCCGACGATACCCGCATTGTTCACCAGCACATCCACGCATTTGTCCCAGCGTTCCGTCTCGTCAAATGCCGCATTCACCGATGCCGGATCCGACACATCAAGCTTTTGCCCAAGCGCTGTACCACCTGCCGCTTCGATCTGCTTGACCGTATCGGCTATGCCTGTTTCGGCAATATCAGTGACAACAACCCTCGCGCCCAACTCCGCCAGCCGCAAAGCAATCCCCTGTCCGATGCCAGAACCTGCACCGGTGACAAGTGCCACGCCGAAATCGTCACGATCTCTCATTGGTGGTTTTGTCATGCTGTAATCCTTTCATAAAGTGTAACAACCGCCGCACCGCCCAGCCCAACGTTATGCTGGAGGGCAAGCCGCGCATTATCGACCTGCCGGTTCTCTGCCTTTCCACGCAGTTGGTTGGTCAACTCAAAACACTGTGCCAGCCCCGTAGCACCCAGTGGATGCCCCTTTGACAGCAGACCACCAGACGGGTTCGTGACGTATTTCCCGCCAAAGGTGTTGTCGCCATCATCGACCAACTTTTCGCCATCACCTTCGGCACATAGCCCCAGGGCCTCGTAGGAAATCAATTCGTTCTGCGCGAAACAGTCATGCAATTCGATCACGTCGATATCGTCAGGACCCACGCCCGCCTTTTCATAGACCATGCGCGCGGCATCACGGCTCAGCCTGGCGCCAACCACTTCGATCATGTCGCCGGTTTCAGGGTCCAGCAGTTTATCCGTTGTCATTGCCTGCGCGCGGATTTGTACAGTTGTATCAAGGCCCATTTTTTCAGCGAACCCTTTGGACACCACAAGCGCCGCCGCAGCGCCGCAGGTGGGCGGACAAGCCATTGGCCGTGTCATTACACCGGGCCAGATCACCTGCGCACCCATTACATCCTGCGTGGTCATCTCCTTGCGGAAAACCGAGAGTGGGTTGTTCGCGGCATGGCGGCTAGCCTTGGCCCGAATTTTGGCGAATGTCTCCATCTTCGTACCAAATCGTTCCATATGCGCCTTGCCCGCACCGCCGAAATACCGAAGCGTCATCGGCAGATCGACGTCCCCTATCAGCCGGTCCGTGGCGGCATCAAATTCCGCCAGCGGTGACGGGCGATCGGGAAAGACAACACCCAACGCACCGGGGGCCATCTGTTCAAAACCCACCGCCAGCACACATTCTGCCACACCGCTTTCGACAGCCTGCCGTGCGAGGAAAAGCGCTGTTGAACCGCTCGAACAATTGTTGTTCACGTTGATAATCGGGATGCCCGTCATGCCCACGCGGTAAATCACACGCTGCCCGCTTGTGCTGTCGCCGTAAACATAGCTGGCATAGGCCTGTTGCACGTCTTCGAACGCGATACCGGCGTCATCCAGTGCAAGACGGATCGCCACCTCGCCCATCTCGTCGTAAGGTGCCGATGCGCCCGGTTTTGCAAAAGGGATCATGCCGACACCGGCAATAATGGCAGTCATTTTGGGTCTCCTTTTTTATGGTTTTTCGAATTGTGTATCGGGGTCGGTCAGCATCTGGCGCAACTCTGTCTTAAGTATTTTGCCGTAGCTGCTTTTGGGCAGTTCGAGAACAAAGCAATAGGCCTTGGGTCGCTTGAACCGCGCTATGTTATCCAGACAAAAACGGTCCAGCGCCTGTGCGGTCACGCCCGGCTCTGCCACGACAAACGCGATGACTTCCTCGCCCCATTCGGCCTCCTCGCGGCCAACAACATTAGTTTCGACCACGCCGGAATGACGCAGCAGCACCTCTTCGACCTCGCGCGGATAAATATTTGACCCGCCAGAAATGATCACGTCCTTGGACCGGTCCTTGAGCGTCAGGAAACCGTGGGCGTCCACGCTGCCAATGTCGCCGGTATGGAGCCAGCCGTCCCGCAAGGCTGACGCCGTTGCCGTTTCATTGCCCCAGTATCCCGCCATCACCACATCGCCACTGACGATCACTTCGCCCGCGACATCTGGGGGGCATTGTGTGCCTGTTTCATCCACCACACAGACCGTGACGCCGGTGCGTGGAATGCCGACGGATCCCAGCCAACTATCCGGAATTTCCCAGCTCAATATATGCGGTGGTAGATAAGTGATCGTACATGGTGCCTCGCCTTGTCCGTATCCGATCCAGATGCGGTTGCCCAACAGCGCCATCGCCCGGCGCAGGTCTGCGACATAAATCGGCGCACCGCCGCAGAACAACAGATCAAGGTTTTCGATGGCCGCCGTGTCAAGCGCAGGATAGGCCGTCAGACGCGTCAGCATCGTGGGTGCGACAAAAAAAGATGAATGGGGATATTCATGCAGCAACGTCACGATTTCATGCGGATCGAATCCACCGCTTTGCGGCACAACATTCGCCGCGCCCCGCTGCGCAAACGGTAGCATAAACAGCCCTGCCGCATGAGACAGCGGTGCCGGATGCAGCGCCGCCGACATTTCCGTAACCGGACACATATCGGCCAGAAAACTCGTGGTCATGGTCCAGAGGTTGCGGTGGGTCAGTATCGCCCCTTTCGGGCGGCCCGTCGTGCCGCTGGTATAAAAAATCCATGCCGGATCGGTTTGCGCAGCGTGTGCAGGCTGCAAATCCGCTGACGCTTGTAACGCCGCATTATATTCCGGTCCACCGACCGCAATGACTGCTGAAAACCCTTCGACGTCTTCCGGCCGGTCGGTAAAGGCAAGTGCGGCATCACAGTTAGCATGGATATAGGTCACTTCGTTAGGGTGCAGTTTGGCATTCAACGGAACGGCAACACATCCGGCAGTCCAGATGGCAAACAGGATCTCGATATATTCGGGCCGGTTGCCCATGAAGATCAGAACACGGTCACCTTTTACCAGATTGCGCTGTTTCAGCGCAGCGGCCAAGGCCGCGCTGCGGTCCTGTAATTGGGTGTAGGTGCTGAACGTCGACAACCCCAAGCAGACGGCAGGTCGATCGCAATAGGCGCGCGCGGACTGTGTCAAAATGTACGCGATGTTCATAATTCTGCTCCCTAAATTCTGCGCGCTTGCCCCTGCCAGAACGTATCCCTGATGTCCTTTTTGCGCACTTTCCCAACGGGGCTGCGCGGCAGTTCATCCCAGAAGTCAACCGTTTTGGGGGCCTTTACGCTGCCAAGGTTTTCCTTGCACAATGCAATGATTGCTTCGGGTTCCACCGTTGCATCGGGTTTGAGTTCGATCACCGCCTTGATCGCTTCACCCCATTTTTCGTCAGGCACACCGATCACCGCGCAATCCTGCACGGCAGGATGCGACCAGATCACCTGCTCGACTTCCGAGGGATAAACGTTGAAGCCGCCCGAAATGATCATGTCTTTCTTGCGGTCCACGATATAAAGGTAACCCTCGTCATCCAGATACCCGATGTCGCCGGTATGGTGCCAACCGAACTGGGAAACCTCTGCGGTTGCTTCGGGGTTTTTGTAATACCCCTTCATCACCAGATTTCCGCGCACAACAATTTCACCATGCTCACCACGCGGCATAATGTTACCGTCATCATCCATGATCGCCATCGGTGTCAAAAGTGCGGGCCTGCCGCAACTTGCAAGCCGGTGTTCGCGGGCCGGATCTCCGATAACATTGTGATCCTCTGCCGTCAGCAGCGCGCAGAACATCGGCGATTCTGCTTGTCCGAAACACTGCGCCATGACCGGCCCAAAAATCTTCAGGCATTGGCGCAGCTTGTCAATGGCCATAGGTGCGGCGGCATAAAGAAAGAACCGCAATGACGGAAAGCTACGTTGCGCAACTTCCGGTTGCGACAACAGCATGTAAACGGCGGTCGGCGGCAGGAACAGATGGGTCACTCCCTCGCTTTCAATTGTGTCTAGAACGTTGGCGGCATCAAATCCCGGCAGGATGACGCTGCGCGCACCAGCGGCCATCAACGCAATGGCAAGCACCCCTGACGCGTGGGTCATAGGCGTGATCAGCAAATGCACAGGGTCAGGTCCGGCATCAAAACTGGCATAATAGTTCGCGATTAGCGTGGTCCAGTTCAACTGCGTCAGCATGATCCCCTTGGGCCGCCCCGTTGTCCCACCAGAGGATAAAATTCCGACAAGATCATCAGGGCCAAGCGGCACATCGGGATCGGTTGAAGGGGCCGCGGCCATCCAGTCTTCCAGCCATGGTTCCGCGCCGTCTTGTTTATCCAGACAGATGAATTTTTGTATCTTTGGGCAAAGTTCACGCAATTGTTCCAGCGCCGGTGCAAGATCGCTGTGATAAAACAGAATCTCCACATCATTATGATCCAGGATATACGCGTTTTCTTCTACGCCGTTCTTGGCATTGACGGGAACCCAGATCGTGCCGGCACGAAACAAGCCCAGCATAACTTCAAGGCCGCTCACGCAGTTGGGGCTGTAAACGCCGGCCATCTTGTCGCGTCCGTACCCTTCGGCAGTGATGGCATTGGCGAAACGATATGTGCGTTCCTGAACTTCGCCGTAACTCCGGCCGATTTTAGCATCTTCCAAAGCGATCACGTTAGGGTTGATTGCGACACCCCTGTCGAAGAAATCGATCACACGCATAACGGTTTCCTATCTTGGTTTCCGGGATTTTCCCGCCTTGCCAGTCTGAACTCATACACTGATGAGCTTTTCGATCTCTTCGCGGTTGGCCAGCAAATCTGCTGTCGTGCCGCTCCACTGGACGGTCCCGTTGTCGACAACGTACTGTCGATGGGCCAATTTCATCGGCACGCGCAGGTTCTGTTCAACCAGCAAAAGCGTCATACCTTCTTCGTTGATCCGCCGCATCGAATCGACCAATTCATCAACGATCAGCGGGGCAAGGCCTTCAGTCGGTTCGTCCAGCAGCAACAGTTCCGGATTAGTCAAAAGCGCGCGCGAAATCGCCAGCATTTGCTGTTCGCCGCCCGAAAGCGTGTTTCCCGCCTGTGACGCGCGATCAAGCAGCACCGGAAACATTTCAAAAATCCGGGTTTCGGTCCATGCGCCAGTGCGTCCCATGACGGTTGCGATGCGCAGGTTTTCATGCACTGTCAGATTGTCAAAAATGCGCCTGTCTTCGGGGACATACCCAATGCCCAGACGGCCCAGTTGGTTCGGGAGTCGCGCGGTAACGTCGTCCCCTTTCCAGACTCTGCGCCCTGAAACCGGTTGCTTTAAACCGATGATCGTCTTGAGAATGGTGCTTTTGCCTGCGCCATTGCGCCCGATCAGCGAAACAACTTCGCCCTGTGCGACTTCGATCGACACGCTATGCAACGCCTGCGCCTTGCCATAAGTGACATTGCAGCTTTCCAACGCAAGCAGCTTCATTCCTCTTCTCCCAGATAAGCCGCTCGCACCTCGGCGTTTGCGCGGATTTCTTCAGGGCTGCCAGACGCCAGAATTTGCCCTTGAACCATCACGACCAAAGCACTGGAGACCCGCATTACAACGTCCATGTTGTGTTCGATCAGCAGCACGGTGCGGCCCTTGACGATCCGTTTTATCAGCTCCATCGCAGGCCCGATCTGGTCATGTCCAACACCGGCCAATGGTTCATCGAGCAACAGGACCGATGGGTTGCTCAGCAATGCCAGCCCGACTTCCAATGCGCGTTGATCGCCGTGAGACAAGGTTTCGGCGGGGCGGTGCGCCATCACCGTCAGGCCGATCTCTTCGAGAACGCTTTCGGCCCGTTCCCTGACTGCAGGAAAGCGGCCCGCCGGAAGCCAGAAGGGCTGCAACCTGTACAGATGCGCAAAAGCAGCAAGTTGAAGGTTCTCAAGCACCGACATGCCGGCGAAGATCTTGGTGATCTGGAAACTGCGGCCCAGACCGATGCGGGTCCGTTTATGCACCGACAGGCCCGTTACATCGCGCCCGTCCAGCATCACTTGACCACCGCTTAGCTTGGCATGACCCGAAAGCGCATTCATCAACGTGGTCTTGCCCGCACCGTTAGGTCCGATAATCCCGTAAAGCTGACCCGGCTGGAAGTCGAACGTCACACCGTTGACAGCTTTCAACCCGCTGAAGGAGACCTGAATATCGTTGCAACTCAATGATCCGGCAGTCATTGCATGTCTCCTTCGTCCTGATCACCTTGGAACATTTCGGCAATACCGTTGCGTAGGAAGATGGTGGCAAAAATGAACACCAGACCAAGGATGCCGTACCAATATTGGGTGATTTGGCTCAGTTCTTCTTTCAGTAATTCAAACAAGGCCACGCCAAGAATCGGACCTAGCAATGTGCCTTTGCCGCCCAGCACGGTCATGATCAAAACGTCGCCCGATGTGGACCAATGCAGCATTTGCGGAGAGATGTAGAAGATCAACGATGCCAGCAGGGCTCCTGCAACACCTGCATACGCACCCGAAACGATAAACGCCGATTGGCGCAAGCTATGGACGTTGTATCCGAGTTGCGCGGCGCGCACGTCGTTCGCCTGTACCGCGCGCAATGCCCGCCCGAATGGCGACCCACGCAGCAATGCCATCAGCGCCAGTCCGATCAGGAAAACCGCCACGATAAACCCATAATAGTTGTGGTTGTCGTAGAAATTGATCCCGAACAAGTCAGGCCGCGGCACGCCTGGAATACCGTCCAATCCGCCGGTGATTGCGCGCAGCTTGTTGGACGCAAGGATGTACATCATCTGCGCCAGGGCCAGTGTCAGCAGTGCAAAAAAAAGCCCCGAAACCCGAAGCGCAAAAAGCCCCATCAGGTAAGCCAGCACCGCTCCGACAATCGCCGCTGCAAAAAGGCCCGGTATAAAACCGACGCCATAGCTGAGGGTGAGGATTGTGAGCGCATAACCCCCTGCCCCGAACAACGCCGCATGGCCGAATGACAGCATACCTGTCACCCCGAAGACCAGATCAAAGCCGATTGCGAACAAGGCCCAGATCAGGATCAGGCTGACAAGGTTCACCCATTGCTCATCCTGCACAAAAAACGGAACGATAATCATAACTGCGATAATAATGCCCATCAGGGCCTGACCGATAATCCTGCGTGTCATGCCGAACGCCCCTTTGTGCTAAACAAGCCCGCAGGCCGGAACATCAGCGTTCCGATCAACAGGGCAAAGGTAAGTAGTTCGACCCATTCAGTTGCGTAGGTATATCCGGCCGCCCGCGTCATGCCCAACAGCAACGACGCAAGGATTGCGCCGCGAATGTTCCCAAGCCCGCCGATGATCACCACGACAAAACAGTCGATGATAACGCTGAATCCCATGCCCAGTTCGATCGGCACCAACGGTGCGCTAACCACGCCACCAAGAGCCGCAAGATACGCACCAAGCGCAAAGACGCCGGTGCGAACCCGGTTTACATTTACACCGAGTGTCTGAGCCATTTCCGGATCGGAACTGGCGGCGCGAATAATCATGCCCCATTTGCTACGGTCCAGCAGCAAGAACAGTGCCAGAGAAACCGCTGCACCAAAACCGATTACAAAAAGCCGGTATGACGGTATTTGACTGCCAAACATGGAAATCGGTGCCATGAAGATTTCTGGTGTCGGCACTTGCTTATAGTCAAATCCCCAGATCATCTTTGTCGCGTCGTCGATGACCAGAATGAATCCGAAAGTGAGTAAAAGCTGAAAAATGTGGTCGCGGTCATAGACCTGTTTCAGCGCCAAAATTTCGATCAGCGCACCAACACAGGCGACGATCAGCGGCGCAAACAGCAGTCCCAACCAGAACGATCCGGTCATATGAACAATTTGATACCCGACAAACGCGCCAAGCATATAAAGCGCGCCATGGGCAAAGTTGATCACCCCCAACATGCCAAAAATAAGGGTCAAGCCCGCTGCCAGCAGAAACAGCAGAAAGCTGAGACTCAGCCCGATCACGATAATGGACATATTCAGGGTTCCTCAGTTTCACCCCAAAAAAGCGGGCGACGCATGTCGCGAGGGAACAGCGCCGCCCAGTTCAGGGAGGATCGATTAACAGTCGCTAAACAGGCTATTTGCCGAAAACTCTTCGGTGATTTTCATGGTGAGGTCCGGCAATGGTGCCTCGCCCTTCACAACTTCACCCCAAAGACCGACCTGTTTGGCCTGATGGTCACAAGCGCGCATTTCCTTGCGCCCTTCGACCGAATTTTCATAGACCGATGTTTCAAATGCATCGACCCAGGTTTCCACATCCCAGCTGTCAGTCGCTTCGATGACATCCATCCACCAGCGAAGACCGTCAAATGCCTCGCCCGCGAAGGCCGAAGGGTAGTCACCGTTTGCGTCACGGTAGGCCGTCACGAATTCGGCGTTTGCCGGATTGTCGAGCGAGAAGTGATAACGCACGCCGGAGTTCACGCCCAATGCGGCCTCGCCTGTCGCGGCTGCAAAGATTTCATCCTGAAGCACGGGGCCGAACAGCACTTTGTTCAGACCCATCCCAACCTGACCTGCCTGCTTGCAGAAGGTGACGCCGTCATTGCCCGTTGCCACAACCAGAATACCATCGGCGTCCGAACGCGCCATCTTGTCGATGATGACCGAAAAGTCGCGGTTGCCAAGCGGGGCAAAGTCATTCCCGACGATCTCGACACCGGCGGCTTTTGCTTTTGCGGCAAAGTCGTCAAAGGCGCTGCGCGTGGCCTGATAATCAGCCGTGACCGCGTATACTCTCTTGATCCCGCGTTTCTTTACGAATTCAACACACATGTTCATTTCCATGGCCAACGTGTTGGACGTACGGAATGAGTAACGCGCACCGTCCATCTTGGTAATGCTGTCGTCTGCGGAAATCGTGACCAGATGCGGCACCTTGCGCTGTGTGGACAGGCTTTGCAGTGCCAGAGTCGACGCTGAGCTGACCGCGCCAAACATCAATTGCGTGCCTTCCGCCAACAGCCGGCTTGCTTTTTGTACGGCGGGCTGGGGTTTGGTTTCATCGTCTTCCCAGCTGAAGCGGACTTTTTTGCCCAACAATTCGCCACCCCGCATGGCCACGGCAAGTTCCGCGCCTTTGCGCATGTCATTGCCGATCAAGCCGTATGCGCCCGAGAAAGACAGAATGCCCGCAATGTGATAATCTTCGGGCGTTGCGGCCCGCAGAACCATTGGCGCAGGCAAGGTACTGGCCAAAGTTAGCGCCCCGGCGCTGCGTAGAAAATTCCGACGTTTCATAGTTTTCCTCCCGGTTTCACGCCCCAAGAAGTTTCTCCTGCAAGGCGAATGATGCGCTGCCCGGGATAAATCGTTCCCGGAAAAGCAGAATACTATCAGCAAGTTTGGCGGGTTTTATCATACGTCGGATCAGCAATCGGGCGGTAACAAATCATGGATTTGCAAATGGCGCAAAAGTGCATCTGATCGCGACCGTGTCCCTAACCCTCCCCCATCTCTTGCATCAAGCATCGCAGGGTTAGGACTGGCAGGGAATGTCCGAAAACGCCACAAATTTGACATTTTCTGCCAAATCGATATTATTTACCCATCAGTAGAATTTTGAGGTCATCGTCATGAAGGTGGGCTTGCTCCAAAACCTGCGTCTTCCCAAACATAGCATCCAGTTCATGTGTGACGTGCTGATCGAACACGGCATTGATCCTGACCCATTGCTCAAAGAAGCAGGTTTGCAGCTCAGCCTTCTCTCGGATCCATGGGGCACGCTGGACGGTATTCAGGAACTCACATTCCTGCGTGCCTTTTGCCGGAGTACAGCGCATATTGAAGGTGTCGCTTTTGTCACCGGTCTGCGTTACAGCCTGATCTCGTATGGCCCTATCGGGCTTGCCACGCTAGTTTCAGAGAATGTGACAGCGGGGCTGAGGGTTTTCACGCAAATGCAGGGGCTGGGATACGCACTGCTGGCATATGACATCACAGAGGACGATGAAGGTTTTGCAACAGGGTTTGTTGCCGACGACCAGTATGTACCGCCCGATCTTCTGGATTTTGTTCATGAACGGCTGCTTGGGTCCGGCCCGACCTTCTTCCGGGACCTGCGTCAAGAAAACCTGCCCATCCGTCTGATCGAATGCCCGTTGGACCGCCCGAAAGGCTGGATGAACCTAGAAGCGCGCTGGCAAACCGAAATCGTGTATCGCGCACCGCGCAGTTGCATTCACTTTCATCCTGGAACAGGCGCGCTGAAACTGCCGCTGGCGAATGCCCTTCTTGCGGTAAACTATCGTGTTTTGTGCGAGAATATGCTTGAAACCGGCCCCAAGCATACCGGAACAGCAAATTCGGTTTATCAGGTGTTGATGCAGGTGCGCGGCGTTTTTCCCAATGCGCCGGAAGTGGCCGAAACGCTTCATTTGTCAGAACGCTCTTTACATCGAAAACTTGCCAGTCAGTCGATGAGCTATCGCCAGATTATCGATAGCGTGCGCTTGCGCCGCGCACGGGAGCTTCTTGATACATCCGAGTTGCCGCTGGCTGAAGTTGCAGATCGCCTCGGTTTTTCGGAAACTGCCAGCCTGTCGCGATTTTTCCGGCGGGTTTCAGGGGATTCGCCGTCCGCATATCGAAAAACCAGCAAAGGGTTATTCGCCAGTTCACGTTAGGATTAGACGACGAGACGCTAACACGACCATATATCAGAACGGAGTGACGCCATGAACAAGTCCGATGACGAAACGCTCACCTTCAAAGAGATGGTCGGGAAATTCGACGTCACCCCCCGAACCCTGCGGTATTACGAATATCTCGAACTTCTCAAACCCACGCTACAAGGGCGTGAACGAAGTTATGATCGCAAACAGATCGCGCGGTTCAAGCTGATCTTGCGAGGTCGTCGGTTCGGAATGAAGCTTGAAGATATAAGAGTTTGGTTAGAAATATATAAAAACAGGGGCTCAAGAGCGCAGCTTCGCGAATGGGCAAGGATATCAAAAATCCTCGAAAATAAGCTTCGCGCCGAGATAAAAGAAAGAGAGGAAGCTCTGGCAGAATTACGAGAAACCTCAAAGCTCGCCAATGAATTGAATTTCAAAAAGTGATCCCGAAACCCAACGCACCGACCAAATAGATGGCTGGTTGATGCAAACACCCATAATTTGGAAGCGAATGGATGGAGCTAGCTCTAAAACACAATCGACAAAGTGCTGGGACGTAAAATTTCGCTTTTACAACATACAGCGGGTCCCTGCGCATTATTTGCCATAAGCGCGCTTATGCGTGTTTCTGCCCACATTCCAGGCAAATACTAAGTTGCAATCCGCCACATTCGAAACCGCCCCAGCCCTGTCACCTCACGAACCAAGTCCTTTTCCTCCATCAAGGCAAGGTTTCGCTGCACGGCTGCGCGGCTGGAACCAATCTGGGACTCAGCCATTGGAGCAGACACAAGGGGCCATTCTGCAAAGAGAGCTCGTAAGGCGGGAGGGGTTTTGCCGGATAGTGGCGCCATTTCAGCCTCTGCCTGAACCGTCCAAGCCTCAGTCTGATCCAGATGCCGCATCGCCGTTAGAACAGCGCTCTCCATCCCCGCCAACCAACGGGCCAATCGTTCGTCCGGAGAACCAGATGCACGCAGCCCCCCTGCTCCACCTATGGCGAGCTGTCGCGTTGCCCTTAAATCGGCTCTGCCTCACTTTGTGTGGCGGAACGGTAGCATTCTCGCCCGCAACAATTCTGGACCGGCTCGGCCGTACATGGCGCGCTTGAGGGTCTTCAGGCGATTGATCTGACCTTCGGCCTGGCCGTTGCTCCAGGGCATCTCGATGGCGTTTTTGACCGCATCGAGGTCCCGATTCAAGGTGCGGGCAAAGCGCACGATTGGCGCCAAGTCGGTTTCAATCGCGTCGTCAATCCATGCAGGGAGCGGGTCTGCCACGCGACCTCGCAGGATGCCATTGAACCGCATGGCGAGGCTGCGCATCGTTGCGAAGGCCGGAGAGCCGGTCTTGAGCGCGTCGACTTTCCGCGCCTGATCCGCGGTGAGCTTGCCGCGAGGTTTGATGCACAGCGCGGCCGCAATGACCGGGGAGATCGCGTGCCCAGTTTCGGGGTCCCGGACTGGCTTAAGGATTTCGTGCTCTACCTTGGGGTCGCTCGCTTGCTGTTCGGCTCTGCGCCAACCCGCCAGCAGCCGCTGCAAATGCGACTGACTCCCCTCGTAACCACGCTCTTGGATCATACGGAACAGAGCGCTGCCAGTTCGAATGCCCTCCTTCCAGCTTTGGCTCAGGAACCCTTCAAAGTACCACGGCGAAGTCGGTTTCAAAGCTGCCCGCTTGCGGTCCGGTGGTGTCTCGAACTGCAGCCATTTCGCGATGCTGCGACGCGGGAACCCTGTTCGCCGCCCGATCTCGCTGCAGGAAAGCCCCTGATTTCGGAGCGCATGGATGGTGGTGAAAATCTCTTCCCGAGACGTCCTGTGCGCAAGGCGGGACTTCAGAAGGCTTCCGGCTGCGGTAATGTTGTCAGCGTCGGACAACAGCGCTCTGCCGGTCGCACGGCCGTTGTCGCGTTGCCCTTAATTCTGAGACGCGGCGCGTTTGACGACAAATTTTGCCCTTAATTGCGAGATTCGGCTGTCATCGGGCCTGTGTTTCTCGCGCGCCTTTGCGCGATATGGTCAACCGCAACAAGCAGACGTGGCTCCTTCTCGAAGGCGCGCAATAGAGCAACCCTTGCATAGTCGTCGATGCTGTGGATGGCGATGGCTGCCTTAGCCAAGGGATAAGACCGAGCGGCGGCGATTGCGGCGAGACAGAACAGCCTCACTTCCGATCTGGGGTTCTGGAGAGCGAACGACGGATCACCGCGGAAGGTTTTGAGTGACATGGCAAAGGTGACTGCACGCATTGCGCGCCGAAGTGGTCTGGGGCCGCGTGATCGCGCGGCGCACTCAAGCATCCCTGCCCCACGGCGCGCTCGGTATGTCAGTTTCTCGGATACTTGTTCGTCGCCTGCCTTGCCGAGGGTCTGAACAAGTCTCGCCCCGCAAACCTGGCAGTCGAATGCCCAGGCCCGCCTCCAATGCTTGAGCGAAAGGCCCTCTCGGGAGCATTGCGGGCAATGCTGGAATGGCATCTGGGCCGTCAGCGAGGCTTCTCGTGGCGTCATTGCTGGAGAGGTCAAAGATCGCACGACGTCTGGGGCGACACGTGCAGCGCTGGCAATCTTCTCTGCCGCCACCGCGTCGATGTTGAGGTCCAAGGCGGTGCCATGCGCGGTATCGATCTTGATATGAGCCAGCAGTTCGGCGTCATCACAGTAGTTGGCCGCAGCCAACCGAGACAACCAACCTGACAACAACTCGTCGGGCAGCGGCGCGACAGTCTTGGGCAGCGGGTGCGGCTTCACACCCCGGACTTCTCGAGCCGCCGATGGGGGTTCGCATGGCGCGACCAAACCGGCGTCC
>Ga0209273_10000648_pt1 | contig 40216 bp, 62 predicted proteins | sample tdAd471_FD_187126 | JGI IMG/M metagenome (GOLD analysis project Ga0209273, IMG submission 187126) | Marine sediment microbial communities from the Atlantic coast under amendment with organic carbon and nitrate - tdAd47.1 (SPAdes)... | ecosystem: Environmental > Aquatic > Marine > Coastal >...
AGAGGAAAAAGGAAGTTGCGGAAGTGATCCCACAAGCCGCAGAACTATTCGCAAAAGAATCCCGCCTGATGACCGGGGCACGTAGCCGAAACGATCCACGACTGGAAGAAATGCGAAAGATGCGAGAAACGATGGAAGCGGAAAAGAAAGCTGCGGACAAAGCCCGAGGCGAACAGCAGCAGTTTTGGGCAAACGCAACGACCGCAATCAATCGGTTTTTGAACCTTGGACCTGCTGACGTGGAGATTGTCACCAAATGACCGTCAACGCAGCGGAACGCATGTGGTCGAAAGACAACCTCAATCTGTCGTCGCCTGACGCAAGGCGGCGATCGATCCGTATTACCCGTGGCTACACGGTGACGTGCGACAAGGAGGATGGCATCGAGGACATTCTGACGGCCGAAGACTTGCCGCGGATTGGTGATGCGTTCCCCGACTCGAGCGGGATTAAGGTCACTCGCGTCAATCCGATGCAGATTGGCCCGGTCTATTACATGGTCATCGTCGAGTATGAAGGCGAAGTAGGCCCAGGTGATAGCGAAATTACCGACCAAGATCCGGTCGACACGAATCCGACGATTCGGTGGCAGAACCTGATCACGGAAGAGGAGATCGACACGGACGCCGCCGGCCAACCGATCACGACGAAGAATCACGAACGTATCCGCGGCGTGACAGAACGTGTGACCGATTGGGTGGCGGTGATCGAGAGGAATTACGCATTCGGTGCGTTCGACCTGCCAACGCTTCACGAATACTTGCGAAGCGTCAACAGCGACATCATCACAACTAACCTTGGCAACTTTGCACCAGGCGTGGCACGGCTGACGAAGTTTGAGCCCACGGAAATGTTTTCTGAGGACGCACAGGGCTACATCAAAGTCAATGCCGAAGTAACTTTTCGCTATCCGTACAACGTAGAGCCAAAGGACGCTTGGTCAAAACGGGTCTTGCACGAGGGCTTCTACAAGCGGGTGGAAAGAGCGGACGAAACCAAGGAGATCGTTCACGCGGTCGACGCAAACAAACAGCGTGTCGTCCGTCCAGTGCTGCTTGCCGAAGATGGAACACAGCTTGATCGGGAAGTAGAAGACGACACCGGAACAGCCGACCCAGCGGATCTACCCGCCGCCCACTATCTGCTTTTTGAAACCCTCAACCGATTACCTTACGAAGCACTAGGGCTTTTCTAATGGCAAACGAAATTGCAGTCACTGCTAAGATCACCGTCACAAACGGTCTTGCAAAAGACACGTTCAATCCTGGTTCACAAACCTACGACCAAACCGCACAGGGGGGGCCGACTCCCGGCGTCATTTCGGTTGGCACGTCAGAAGAATCGGTTGCGTTCGGTGAGCTCTCCACTGTCGGTTGGCTTGTTATGCGCAACCTCGACCCGACAAACTATGTGCAATGGGGTTTTGCGACTACGGCATACGGCGGGCGTCTTGAAGCGGGTGAAACCGCTCTGTTCCGGTTGGAGCCCTCCACGACGGTCTATCTGAAAGCGAATACCGCGGCATGCCTCGTTGACATTCGAGCTTACGAAGACTGATGGCAATTGGTCGTTACGATCCCGACACCGCAAGATGGGTTGTCGATCGAATCAAATGGCTACTGAGTCAGCAATACGTCGCACCTGGCGAGCTGTTGGCCGCACTCGGTTCGACGGCTGACCAGAACGCTATCGCCGTGCGGAATGTAGACATTTCCAACGCGGACGCTTACGCGTGCATGCAAGTTACTGGCGTAGAAAATCCATCGGCATCGGAAACCGTGAAGGACTACACCTATCTAACCGTCACGCAGCCGACGGACCAATACGGCCGCGATGGTTTCTATGTGTTCAATGGGCCGGAACCAATCGCCGCAAACGGCTACGGAATTGCCTACGATTCCCCGCAAATTCTCGCCATCGCCGCAGGATCGGGCAGTGTTGGTGATCGTTACCTGCCACAGACTAGCAGTTGGGAACTCGACAAAGATGTAAGTGGCCCATACGTGCTCGCTGGTTCTGACGATGTGGCGTCGAATACCTATCGTTTTTTCCGTGACCCGATTGTGACTGCATGGTTCACGACTCCCGGTGGTGGCATCCCGGCGGCATCGTCCGGCACATGGGGAAAGGCTACTTGCACGCTTCGCACAAAAAGCGTCGATGGTAGCGGTAACGTCTCTCTTGCCAATGCACAGGACTGCGCGAGCACATCAATCACTCACACCGTTCACAACCCATCCGAAACGGCTGTTGGAGCGGGTGTCGATATTGAGGCGACATTGACCGAGGGGCTTTGGGAGGCAAACTGGGAGGATTGCACCTAATGGCTCGAAAGAACCAAGCGGGGTGCGGTTGCTGCGATGACCCTAGCTTTCCGCCGGAATGTTGCAGCGGCACGCCATACACATTGCAGTACCCCTACGACGACGACGTGGGCAAACCAAAGGAGGACTTTATTGAGAACCTTCAAATCGATGCTGGGTCGTTCTGGGGCACGTTTGATCAAGACACGCGATCGTCGGTTGGATTCGGGTGTAACTTTCTAGTCGAAGGAAATTTAACAGGAGGAACCAACGGCGACCGAACCGCAACCGCAACCGTGGGATGGGATGCGGTTAACCGCCAATGGACCGCCCAAGTGACATTCCCCAACATTACCGCGTCGGCTTGTAGTTCGGACTCGTTCGCCGTCACGGCAGTTGACTATTCTGGGGCTATTGATCTAAAGAACCTTTCGGCTGTTTCGATTGGATCGATGAACATCACCGGCGGTGAACAGTGCCTAGGGTGCTGTAATTCGACTTGGGCATTTCGGATAGAGCGCGACTTGATCGAAGACTGCACGATCAACGTGCGGGACGACGGATCTGCAGCCCACGAACTCGTGTATCACGATGAGGTCAGCACAAACGACGCCATCACGCCGTGTGAATGCGAGTTCGAAATGTGGGACAACACGACGGCACAATCAGCCGGAACGTGGACAGCCACATACAACGACACCAACAACCGTTGGGAGCTGTCAGGAACGCTGCCAGACACAGGCAATGAGTACGAGGATGATTTCGAAGGACACACTATCGGTGATCTTGCGACCGACATTGGATGGTCCGATCACAGCGGTTCTGGCGATATGCCAGAAGTTGCCGACGTTGATAGCTCATATCGACTCGGCATCTACAGCGGCGGCGGCACACGCGCCATTGAACGGACGTTTTCTAATCCCGGCGATTTCGCGTACGATTGGAATGCGGCAAATCTTAATGCCGATTACCTTCGCGTATATGTCAACGGAACACTTGAAGCGACTCACACATCGAACGGCACACCCAGCAGTGGCAGTGTGACTGTTCCAACTGGCGGAACGGTTCGCCTAGAGTTTGAGTCTGATACGGGTGACGTGTACATCGACAACATCGTTCTCGCCCGTGATCGTGATGTGACTTTCATTGCTGACGATAATTCTGACCCATCCGGCGGCGACATCCAACCGGGGTCACTTGGCGATTACACATGGGGCAATGTTGCAGACGGCACCGCCGAAGTCACAGGGCAATACTATGCGGCGTGCCCTTAATGAGCGACTACAAAGACAATCCTGGCGACGCTCTTAAAAGCATGATTCCCGAATGGGCGTACAAGCAAAGCGAAAGTTGCGAGTGTGCCGATTGGGTCGCTCGAATGAACAGATGGGGCGTGGAGGGTTGCCAGCGACGAAAGCGTCGAATCGTTCGCCATTTGTGCAGCCAATCAGACATGCTGATTCAGCCGTTTAAACTGGTGCCAAAACGGTTGCGGGAAAAGATTGCCGAGCAACTCGTTGCTAAAGCAATTGATGAGGCGAGATGATCAATCGGTGTAGCCAATAAGTTTCCCACCACCAACCCCCGCGGCGAACTGGATCGTTGCTGTGGACATCGCTGGGTTGTAATCGGCCGGGAACTCGAACGGCGTCACCTGGCCGGGCATCAGTGTTTTGAAGTCCATGTAGCCACGTTCGCTCGAGATAAACGTGCCATCGGCGTCATAGAATGACACCACCGCTTTCACGTATTCGAGCTTTTCGCCAGAGACGTTTTGCACCTCGCCGCGGACCTGCACATAGTTGCCGCGTGCCTTTTCCCACGTCCACTGATTGAGCTGCAACTTCGGTGCGGTGGACTCCCACGCACTGACGCTGCCGGTTGCCGTGCTGGGCGTCGATGCCTCTGGTGGTTTGAATTGAATCAACACATAGAACAGCACAAACACCGCAATTCCGCTGTAAACAATCGCATTCCGCATCACACCCTCCCCAGGAAAAGCACCCACCATACAACAGGCTCAGCCCGCCTGCTGATCGGGCGGATTTGCAAATAAAACATTTGGATCGGATTCCACTGCAAAACGCAAGGCAAACCGGAATTTGCAAATCGGGCACAGTGAAAAACGAGCGTTTTTGTGTTGACTGTGGCGGATTTGTTGTCGATAGTTCCACCGTGCGACGGGGAAACCCAAACAAACTTAAAGGCTTCGGCCGCCCCCTGTCTTGATCCCGTCGCACGGTTCATTCCAGGGGGTTTTTTTACGTAGTGAGTGCGACATGTCAGAGATGAAGTGGCATCCGGCAGCGTGCATTTTTCCGATGCTGCCAGACGATGAATTGCGACAACTTGCCGACGACATCAAAACAAACGGCCAGAACGAGCCATGCGTTATTTGCGACGGCATGGTACTTGACGGTCGCAATCGTTGGATGGCTTGCAAGCTGCTCGGAATTAAAGCAAAGACGGTAAACGAGTCGCCTACTGATCCCGTCGCCTATGTCATGTCAATGAACTTGCACAGGCGTCATCTAACACCATCGCAAGCGTCAATGTGTGCCGCTCGGGCAAGGGATCTTTACGAGCAACAGGCGAAGGAACGGCAGAAACGAAAACCGGCGAAATCTGTTCCGGAAAATTTACCGGAGTTGGTAAAGGGTGACGCCCGCGACCTCGCCGGCAAGGCGTTCGGTGTGTCCGGCAAGAGCGTCGACCACGCATCCAAGATCATTGGGAGCGAAAGCAAACCGCTTATCAAAGCAGTCGATGACGGCAGGATAGCCGTCAGTAAAGCCGTCAAGTTGATCGACAAGCCGGCGGCTGAACAGGTCGCCGAAATTGAAGCACCGAAGGGACGTGCACTCAAAAAAAAGCCCGTCTCATCAAAGCAAGACGCCGAACCCGAACCCGGAGTTTCAAGAGGGGTTGGGATTCGGCGTGCTCATGAGGCAATTGCTTGCCTCAAGCGAATTCCGAAGCGTGACCGGCTGCGTAGCCGTGCTTTTGAAATCGTGTCGGACTGGATCAAGGAAAACAAATAGGGGTTTTCAATGTCTCGCCAATCACGAACCATTAAGTCTACGAAGAATTACCGGATGTTCAAGATCGTTGATGAGAATCGTCCGCTGAAGCTCGATCGTCACAAAAAACTGCGTGACTCGATGCAAAAATATGGTTTTCTGAAATCGTTTCCGGTCGCTTGCATCAAGAACGGCACCAAGCATGTAACAGTCAAAGACGGGCAGCACCGCATAGCGATCGCGGAAGAGCTTGGTCTAGACGTTTTCTATTACGTCGATGATGTCGATTTTGATGTTGCGGAAGTCAACTGCACAGCAAAGACGTGGACGCTTCAGGACTACTGCGAGAAGTACGCTGCGAACGGTAATAAGCATTACCAGAAAGCGTTGGAGTTTGCTGAGCAGTACAAACTTCCGCTGTCAAAAAGCCTAACGCTTCTTAGTGGAAAAAAGAACGTGGGTGGAATTTCTGCGGCGTTCATCCAGGCGGGCGATTTTGTTGTCCGAAGCGAACCTTTTGCGCACGAAGTCGCCGGTGTTTATGTCGCGATGATTTCACTCTCAAAAGAGCTTCGGGCGAATGCCTTTCTCGGTGCATTGATCATGGCTTTTTGCGTCAATGACTTTGACGGGAATCGACTGGTTCGCAAAGCATCCAAGTGCCGTGAGCGGTTGGTTTCTTATTCAACCAAGGAGGCTTTTTTGGACATGATCGAAGAAGTCTACAACTTCAAGCAACGAAAGCTGCAAGCGATCAAGCTGCCTGCTTTGCAGCAAGTGAAGGACGCAACAGCCAAGAAGGCGAAAGCATGAACCAACCCAACCTCTTCGACACGATCCGTGAGGTGCAACCGGATGGCAAGATCCGGCACCGCGCCAGATCGACCGACCCGCCGACATCGCATCAGGCGGCCAATGAAATCGGCTCAATGCTGAACGCTCTGCAAGCAAGGATGCTTGCGGCGTTTGCTAAACCAATGACCGACAACGAGGCGGCCGCTTGGTGCGTCACCAACTACGGCGAAATGATGCACGAGACTTACCGCAAGCGAGGCGGCGAGATCCGCGGACGGCTTGTTGAGTGTGGCAAGCGAAAGTGTGCGGTCACTGGGCGGAATGCAATGACTTGGAGGGCGAGTGAATGAGTGATGAATTTCCGTTGTCTTACGAAGTAAAAGAAAGCGACATTGACCAGATCCTTGCAATCGCAAGAGAGGGCGAAGAGCAGAGGGTCACGTTTCGACTGAACGATGACCGCGAACCTGATCGGCTTGCAATGTGCAACGAAGCGGCTGTGACCGCAAAAAGACTGTTCGGGCTCATCATTGAAGTGACTCTTAAAATCAAGGGGCAAACCAATGCCAACGATTGAAGCAGTCAACCCAGACTACATCGGCATCACATGGCTTGCTGCCTGCTTTGTCTCGACCTCTGCCGTCTTGTGGAACATCTACCGAGCACCTTTTGACAGGGAGATTTACGACATGGACCAACCGAACATTGACGACCACAAGGCACGAATGAGCTGGCACAAAGAGCAGGCCGAAGCGGTGCTTGACCAGGCATGCCGCGACTACGGCGTGGACTACCGCGACCAGCACAGCCCGCTGGTCGACGCGATCGAATGCTACATCGACAACCCGTCGATGAGCCGCCAGGAGTTCGACAGGCAAGTTGACGAGATCAGGAGGGCAAATTTATGGCAGAAGCGATAGGTGAGATCCAGCGTCGTATCGTGGCGTTGCGTGATGAAGTCAGCATCGCGTCGACCAACGCGGTGTTCGAGCGGGATTGGAAAAAGGCGTATTTTTTGAATGGTCGATTGACCGGAATCGAAAACGCGTTGACGGAACTTCGGTCGGTGCTGCTCGAGCGGATGGAGGAAACGAAAGATGGCAAATAAAGCATTCGGGATTACGTGTAAGCGTGAAAATAACCACGGCGATCCGGTCGAGATCGCACTCGTTAAAGCTGATTCAGCAGTCGGAGCGATGGCGAAAGCATTGTTGCGGATTCGTGGCGTCGACTCGATCCACTGCGACGAACTTGGCGAAGTCGGTAGCGATCTGTTCCATGAGCGAGTTAGCCATTGGCAACTCCGTAAGTCGACTGAATTGTCATCCGCCGGTGTGACTAAGGCGAGGCTTGACCGATGGATCTAGCGACGGCCGAAAGCCGATTGCGAGAAGAAAAAGAAAAGCTGCACGATGCGTACAGCAAAGAGCTGCGGCTTTGTCGCCGTAGCTTCCAGGCCAGCGAGGCGTATGGCCGCTATCGGGGAATGTGTGATGCCTTGAAAGTTGTCGCAGAGTTGCGGCGACAGAACGGGAAAGTTTTTTAGTTTCTAGAAGTGAGATTGGAAGCATGTATTTGCCAAAACCAGCAGAGTCGACCGGTTTTCAGAAGTGCCCAGAGGGTACGCACCTTGCGACCTGTTACGAGGTCATCGATCGGGGGACGCAAGAAACACGGTGGGGCAAGAAACGCCAGGTGTGGATTGGGTGGGAGACGCCTAACGAACTGATGGACGACGGGCGTCCGTTTGTCATTGGCGACAAGTACACTTTCAACTCGCACGAGAAGTCGACACTGCGAAATCATTTGGAGTTGTGGCGTGGCAAGCGATTCAGCGACGACGAAATCAGCAAGTTTGCGATCGAAAGCGTGATTGGAACTGCGTGCCTGCTTTCGGTGATTCACAAGGAATCGGGCGATCGAGTTTACGCCAACATCGCGTCGATTGCAGCTCTGCCCAAAGGAACCGAGACTCCAGAACTGCATAACGAGCGAGTGTTCTTTTCGCTTGAACGGTCAGAGTTCAATGAGGCGGTTTTCAATTCGCTTTCGGAGCGGATGCAGGAAACGATCAAGCAGTCGCCAGAGTATGCAGAGTTGGCGATGGTCGGCGCTGGCGAGACGGAAGGCGATTCGCCGTTTTGACACAAGGCTGAGCGTTTCAGCCTGCCCCGTTGAATCACTACTGCGTAAGTGGGGTTCGTAGATGAGCGGGGCGTTTTTATACACGATCAGCCGTGAAATCGAAAGTAGCGGCTTCACACCGAAAGCAAGTAGGTAAACGAATGCTTGAAAGAACCATTGAAGCACCTTGCCAGCGTATCTGGAAAGACCTCAAACGTGATCTTCATTCTCGCGCAATAGCAATTCCTGACTTTCAGCGTGAATACGTTTGGGACGTTAGGAAAGCAAGGCGATTTGTCGAGCGGTCATTGCGAGACCGCTATCTTTTAAACCCTATTCATTTGGTCCGAGTAGCCAATGGCCCACTACTTTTGCTTGATGGCAGGCAACGGACGGACACACTCTGCTTTGCTAAGTATGACCCACAACATCTTGGCGTCAGCGAAACTCAAGTTGAATCGCTCAATCAAATCAGCGTGCAAGTGTTTGAACATCGCGTAGCAAAAGAGTTTGATGCTATTCAATTATTTCGCGACATCAACCAATCAACTGGACTGATTGCATACGAGTTGTTTAGGCCATATTTGGATTGTGAGCCAGATTTAGAGGGCGATGATTGGTACGAGCGGACGCGAACTGCTTACCTCGGCGTTCTGCGTACACATTCAAATATTCCCACAAACGAATTTGATACGAAATACAGAAACAGCAGAAAGCAGTTTGGGCAATATGCAAGGGGAGCGTTGGCGGTATTTCACAAATGGCACACTCGACACGTCAAGGAAGAGCTTTACAAGTCTGCCGATAGCGTCAGCGAGGAAGACCTGATCGAAACGGTTGTGCTGGGGCATTTATTGGCGATGGGCAAGGCAAAGAGGGAACAACGACGCAAGGACTTTATTTCTGCGCTTGAAAGTTCGTGTGCAGACATTCAGCAAATATGTGTGGGTAAGGATTACCGCAGAATCATGCCAATTGTTTTGGTTGTTTTGTCTGCATTGAAGTTTCACATGCAAGCAAGTGGCTACACGGTTGCAGAGTGGCACCGGGTGATTCAGTGGTACAAGGATCAGATGACATCTCGATCAACGCTAAACGGATCGTTTGATGTGGAATTATCCGATGATGTTGTGTCGTTTCGCTTTTCAAATACGAGCCTTTCGGCATTCTTGTCGTCATTAAAACGCTGTGGTTTGGACTTCAAGGATCGAAAGCGCAGGCGGAAACAAACACCGCGTGCGCCGGGTTTTGATGACGGGCACCCTGACGACAAGCCGTTTGCTACTCACGGCGATGAGGGAACGAACACCGCAGAATTGCGAAGCAAAAACAGGGGGAAACGATGAATCGCAAACCCAAACCGAAGATCGACAATGAAATTCAGTCACTACTACAGCCTTTAACGAGTGAGGAAAAAGAAGCGCTGCGAGCAGACGTGGAAGTCAATGGAGTCTTGCAAGCGATCGTCTTAGACGAGGAAGGGACAATTCTTGACGGGCATCATCGGTTTGCCATCGATCCAAAATGCCGCACGATTGTCAAACGTGGATTGTCGCGCGGCGAGAAATTGGCGTACACGATTCGAGCCAATTTGACACGACGGAATTTAACGCAATCGCAAAAGCAAGAACTTAAAGTCAAGCAAAAGGAAATTGCCAAAAAGCTCAGTGAAGAAAACCGCACTCAAACCGAAATCGCGCAGTTGCTCGGGGTGACGCAACAAGCGGTAAGCAAGTGGTTTACGCCTAATACAACCAGTTGTAACAAGCGTAACGACAAACCGCACTCAAACACGAAGGTCAATGCGAGCGGACGCAAGGAGGCGTTAGAGCGAAGTGAGGCGGGAGAATCCCAGCAGCAAATCGCGGCCGATCTTGGCGTAAGTCAACAGCAAGCATCTAAGATCATCGCCCAGGAAAAGAAGAAAGAGCAAAAGAAAAAGCAGCTTGAGAAAGCGGCCGAAGAGGCAAAGAAAAATGCCAAGAGATCAAAGGTGAAATGGACCGTGATCGAAGGCGATTGCCTTGAAGTACTGCAGCAATATGCCAGCGGCAAGGCACCCTTTGGTAGCGATTGGGATTGGGCGAAGTGCATCATTGCCGATCCACCGTACAACGAATCGCTCGAATACGGAAATGGGCACAACGACAGCCTTTCAGACCGGCAGTATTTGAAATGGGTCGAGCAGTGGGTTTCCCTTTGTTTTGATTGCGTTGGCAATGAGGGTGCGTTGTGGCTTGTTATTTCAGACACCTACGCGCATCACTATCGACTGATCGGCGAAAGAGCTGGATGGCAGTTTCAAAACTGGGTGATCTGGCACGAGACGTTTGGCGTGCAACGCGAATTGAAGTTCGCGAGAAACCATAGACACTTGCTGCACTTTACAGCCGGGCAGCCTTTTTGGAACGCAGATGCGGCAAGGGTGCCCAGTGCGAGGCAGACTAAATACAACGATCCCCGCGCCAACCCTGATGGGAAAGTGATGGGGAACGTTTGGGATGATATTCCAAGACTTACGGGGAACGCCAAAGAGCGATTGCCGGGCATGACACAGTTACCCGAAAAGTTGGTTAGCCGAATGATTGAAATTACTTGTCCCGCTGGCGGTTTAGTGATTGATCCGTTTTCAGGATCGGGGACGACTGGAAAAGTTTCTGTAGAGTCGGCCAGGCCGTTTATCGGCATTGAGCAAAACGCAGAGCGAGCAGAACTCTCGCGTGGCCGGATAGGTGTTTAACAACGGAACTCCAGCACATCAAAACAATCTCGCACCATGACCGCCACCACCTACCACCGCATCGTCGCCATTCGACGCCAGATCGGACGCAACCCGACGCGAGCGACGGTCAAGCCGTTCATCGAAGAACTGGCCGAGCTGTACAACGCAGGCGAGCTAAACACTCGCGATCTGATTCGCTACTTCGGCGACGGTGCTCGCGCGTTGATTTGGCGGCATGCGGACCAACTGGAATCGGATCGGATGCGAAAGGAATTCAAGGAACACGGGCGGTTGCTGTGAAGTACCGCATTCCCGCCGGCACGCAATGCAAGATCGCGCCGGACGACGACCTGACGCCGTACCGCGACTACACGGCCAAGAGTGACACGATCGCAACGTACCGCGACTACACGGATAGCAAGTGGATTGTTCTAGAACTCAACGTGAAGGGCAAAGATATGGTGGTTCAGGTGAGGCGGTCGGATGTAGTAAGGGTGCTGGAATGAGTGTCGTCATTACCCTCCCACCGCCCTCAGCCGCCCTGCATGCTCACGCAAAGGGACGCTGGCAATCGAAGTCGGGTCCGACACGGAAACTGCGTCAGCTCGCCTGCACGCTCGCCAAAGAGCATGTAACGGGTCCACCATGGCAGGAAGCGGCGATTACGTACCAATTCTGGTTTGCGGACTTCCGCCGGCGTGATTCGGCCAATGCGATTCAGGCGATGAAAGCGGCGGTCGATGGAGTGGTCGATGCTGGGTTGATTCAGGACGACGACTGGCAGCGGTTGCGGATCGATGGGGTTCATTGTGGGGTTGATAAAGAGAACCCGCGGACAGAGTTGGTTTTTGAGAGGGTGGAAGGCATCATCGAGACGATGCGTCGGCGACTGGATGATGAGCGACGGGAGGCGGTTGATGGCTGAAACCTACACCAAATTGTTCCGGTCGATGCTGCTTTCGTCGATTTGGTCCGAGGACAACGTAACACGCATCGTTTGGATCACTTTGTTGGCCGAATCGGATCAAGATGGTCGAGTCTACGCATCAATTCCAGGGTTGGCGAGCCTAGCAAAAGTATCAATTGACGAGCTCAATGATGCGCTTTTGATCTTGTCTTCACCGGACCCGTACAGCAAAACGCCAGACGATGAAGGACGCCGTATCAGGGAGATCGATGGCGGGTGGGAACTCATAAACCACGGTAAATACCGGGAAAAAATGAGCAAGGAGGACCAGAACAGGAAGGCTGCGGAGCGAATGCGACGCTACCGAGAACGCAAAAAACAAGCATCAAGTGATTTTGACAGCGTTACGCATCAACGTAACGCAAGCGTAACGCGCTGTAACGAATTACGCATGTTACGACATACAGATACAGATACAGATACAGATGCAAAAGCAGATACAAAGATCAAACCCATACACACTCCATCAAAAGCTGCATCAACTTCGTCGATGGCGCGTGAGTGGTTTTCTGAATTTTGGTCTGTCGTTCATGTTCGGATCGGGAAACAAAAGGCGTTCGAGGCGTTTGGTCGAGCGGTCAAGCGAAAGTCGTCTGACGAAAAGCTGACGCAGCGAGAAGCGAAAGATGCGATTGTCGAAGCGATGACGGCATTCGCGAAAAGCCCAGAGGCGAAGCCAGCCGACAGGACGCCGATTCATCCGACGACCTGGCTGAATCAGGGGCGATATGATGACGATCGTTCGGTGTGGGCACACAACAGCAAGCCGAGAGCGAGATTTTAGGAATGATCACCGAACAAACCATTCGCCCAATAATTAACGCGTTGCTCGACGCATTCCCGTCGCTTGACGGTTGGTTTTCTGGATTGACCGCAGATCAGCAACACGGCATGCGTAAGGCGTGGGTGAGGCAAGTTGCGAACTTGGAGCCACAAGACGTTCAGCGTGCGTCAGATCGCATCCTACGGGGCGAAGTGGATTTGCCGCCGAATTACCAGTTCGACCGTCTTGGGGTCGTCCTGCGATCCTGGGGCAATGTGGAAAGCCAAGAGCGACTTGCCAGCGAACACCGACAAACACTCCGCGAACAGGCCGCACCGAACGCAGACGCATCGGCTAAAGCGGTCGCACGCCGATTCGGGCCAGCGATTAAGTGTGCTGCGGCATGGGGCGCGGCACGACGGTCGGGTTATGTGACGGAACAGCAGAATGCTGAAGCAATGGCACAGGTCCACCGTCACCACAAACAGGGCGACTGCGTGTTGCCTTGGCCGGAAGTGCCGGCGAAAGAGCGGAAGTCGATGGTCGACTTTTGGAAGTAATCACGCCGCCTTCGCGGCCTGGCAGTAGGGGAGTGAGTAATGACACACGGAATTGAGATCATCAAAAGAATGAACGAACAAGCAAGCAAACCACCGAAGCCAACTGGAACCGAAAAGCGAGTTTGCGACGACATTGCGAAACGCCAAGTCAAAGGCGTGTCGAAGTACGGCACAACCGTAGAAAACTCCCCGCTCTCACAAAGGCAGTGGCTGCGTCATGCTTATGAAGAGGCGTTGGACTTAGCTATCTATTTACGTCGCACCATCGATGACGCAAGCAAACCAGCCAACCAACCCGACACGTCGCTAGCGGCGAAGATCAAGTCGGTGGTGGAGTTTCTGTACCAACAAGGGCTTGATCCTGAACTCGGCTATCTCGGTGAAGTCATCGCCGCAGCCCGCGAAGTGGATGAGCTGAAAGCGACAGTTGACGCACACCTCGAAATGATGGACCGTGACGAGCTAACGAAACTGCGACTTTTGAAAGCCCGCGACGAAGCCCGCGAGAAGGCGGCGAAGCTGGAAGAACGCAAGCACAAGCTATGGCGTGACTGTTCCGAGTGGTTGCAACTTGCGAAGCGTCAGCGGCGTGAAATGGATAACCCGAATCACAATCCGCTGTGTCCGAGCCAAGCGGCGATTGACGCAACGACGCAACTGTTGTTTGGCCAGGATACCCCTACCGACGCACCTGATCCGGGTGAGGGCTATGAAGTATGTGCATCGAAAGACCACGAATTTGCCTGGAATGGCAAAAGGTGGGTGAAGCGTGGCCATGCTTCGCAGTGGTATGAAGGGGCACCGAAGCACTACCGCCGACGCATCGTAATGACCGAGCCGCCAAGCAAGGAAGCGGTAGGGGATGATGTCGAGTGCTGGGTGAAATGGCGTGACAAGTATCCTGGGCATGATAACTTTAATGGTAGTGCAGTCCGTTTATGGTGGGACGACAGCGACGTTGATTTTGCACCGATCGCTTGGTGCCACGAACTTCCCGGCGAAGACAAACCACCTCAGATGCTTCTGGATTGGAAGCCGGAAGAGCTTGAAAGCGTCAAAGACTGGAACGGCATCAAAACAATGCAAGTTGGTGGCGACAAGGTTTCTAACTTCAAACCAAGCGAGCCAACGCCGCAGCGGCAGGAACGATTTCTGGCATGGATTGATTCTTGCACGGATTGTGATGGCACCGTCCACGAATGGGATCGCTCAAAGAGGATTGTCGAGTGGTTGCCCGGCGATCCCACGCCCGAAGAAGTCGCGGAGTTGTGGCGTCAACGTGACGCCCTCCAAGCCTGCGTTAATCACACTGTGGAAGTGATTGAACAAATACTCAAAGACGATGATGGCGTGTGGTGCATTAAGCGGGACACCGCTAAAGCAATCGTCGCCAAGCTACGCAACAAATAGCAACAGAACCCGCATGAGCGACGGACGCGAATCCCTCTCGTGCGGAACGCCACGGTTAAACGGGCGGCCAGAGAAAAGCCACCATTTCAAACCAACGTTGTGGCCGCTCCGTTTCAACCGTTTGTTCCCCGTTCTTGAACCGCCGAAAGAGTTCCCCAATGATCGAGTACGAAAAAAACGAAACCGCAAGAACAGCAATTGAGAATTTTGCGTTTGCGATAGGCATGTTGGAAGGAGGAAATATGCTAAGCAATAGTCAGCGTGATTGCTTGATGGACTCCTTGAAAATACTGCGTCATCTGGTTGCGGGAGCCGAAAAGATGCAATTAAACCATGAATGCGGCGGTGACGGATGGTGGGATGGATGGAAAGCGATAGCGGAAACGCTGGCGGATCGACCGGAAATCGACAAATCCTGAAATTATGTGTAGAATAGTGGTGACGCACCCGATAATGCGTGTACAATTAGGGCATGACAACAACACAACCCACAAACGGAAGCAAAGCAATGTCAGTAATCGACGCACTTAACACGATTTCCCAAGGTTGGTCAGAAAGCCGAAGCGGAGGGATGTTGGTCAACCCCAACGCTGGCGGCGGAATCATTGACGTAGCGATTGTCTCTGGTGAATGGTTCATCATTTTCAACGATGACCGCGAAGCAATGGAAGGATTCGACACTCGCGATGACGCAATCGAAGCGTTTGCCATCGCCAGCCGAGTGGAAGCATGACGAACGACCGAAAGAACATCACGCAGCCCGCCGACTGGTGGGCCGCGTGGAAGGCGGCGGCAGATGCCGAAGGCGTCAGCCTTTCGGCGTGGATCGGCGAACAGTGTAACGCTGCGTTAAAGGCCAAGACGCAAAAACAGCTCAGCGAGCGTGGCACCCGTGGACGGCCAACCACACCAAAAGATTAGATACGGGGAACGTCAGTGATCACGGGGCCGGAACCAGTGATCTAACCATTTGAAAACGCACGCAAGTCCGGCTCCCGTGCATCACATTGTTCATCGGCCATGCCCAGAAACATCAGTTTTGCGTTGACGACAGATCAGATACGCGACCAAACGAAAACCGTCACCCGTCGCAAAGGATGGAGGTTCCTTAAGCGTGGCGACATCTTGAACGCCTGCGTTAAGTGCATGGGTTTGAAGCCCGGCGAACAGATCGAACGATTAGGACAAATTTACGTTAAGGATGTGCGGCGTGAACCGCTGGATGCGATGGACACGAGACAACCCAACCGAACCAATTACGGCCACGATGAAGCACGAAAAGAAGGGTTTCCGAATATGACGGGTTCGGAGTTCGTTGATATGTTCTGCGAGCACATGGGCGGCGAAGCGAACCAAGAGGTGACGCGGATTGAGTTTGGCTACATGCCGGAATACGCCGATGGCGTTGGCGAGTGCCCGAAGTGCGGACCCGCGCCGATGAAAGAGACAATTGTGGACCAAGATGGGATTCCCCAACAGGTTTTGTGTTTGGGGTGCAAGGAAACAGCTGTTCCCGTTTAGTCCGATGAACGCCAGTGATCACGGGGCCGGAACCAGTGATCTAACCATTTGAAAACGCACGCAAGTCCGGCTCCCGTGCATCACATTGTTATCGGGCGATTTACCATGTGCCAAGAAGCCATCGACGCAATCAAAGAACTGGACAAACGAGGGGCACCGTCATTCATCACGGTCATTGCGGGTCTCGAAAATCACGAAGTAGTCTGCAAATTCAAGTCTTTGCGCGAAGCTCAATTGTTTCACCGTGCTTTGATTCAGTGCGGTGAAGCGGCTAGGTACATGGAAGCGAAGGAACACGCGGATTCGTCCCGATAACGCTACGAATAACCGAGTGGCGACGTAGCCGCTCACCATTTGAACCGACGTTGCCGCCACTTCGGTTCATTCGTTTGTTGTGCGGCTATTGGATGAGAAACGATGGAAGAAGATCGAATGATGAAGTGGTTCAAGTTCGACCACCTCCCAGAAAACCTGCAAGCGGTGTCGTCACACTTTTGGGACGTAGCTTGCTCGATCTGTGCGACGGTTGAGCCGGGACCAGAACGAACCGTTGCGTTGCGGAAACTGCTTGAATCAAAGGACGCAGCGGTTCGCGCCGCTGTGAATCCGGGCGGTTGATGGTGACAACAGAAAGATGGAGAGTCGCCACGTATTGGTTTCGTGAAGGCGAGTACGGTACGTGGCGATATTGCAAGTCGAAGGCGGATGCGGAACAGCACGCCGAAGAAATGAAGAAACGCGGATTCGGCAAAGCCGGTCGCGACGAAATACGGATACAGCGGGTAAAGGTTGACACGCGAGTGTTCTGAGTCCGCACAACGCCTGCGATATGACGCGGGCGACGAAAGACATTTGATTTGCGAGACGACGTGACACGCCCGTCGTCATCATCGCATTGTTGTGCGTGCCTTGGAGCGACGTGATGTTGAAGCAAAATGAAGACGGGTCAATCGTGGACATGATGCCAAAGATCGAAACGCAGGACCGGAACGTATTGGAGTGGCGAAAGCCAAGTGATCGACCGGGCGAATCGGAGGACGCGATTTGCGTGGCGGACGGATTTGGCGGGCAGTATTCAGTGCAGCCAGATTTGGACAAGTTCATCGTGTGGCTCGCAGAAGACGAGTTCAGTTTCAAGACGTTCGATACCGTCGACAAGTGCAAGCGGTACGCGGAATGTCAATTCCAGAATCGACTGCGTAAGTTGTGGGCAAAGTTCCAAGGCAACTAGGTCCGCACGACGTCAGCGATAACCCGGTTTGCGAACCATCCAGAAAGAGATTGAGCCAATGACAGATGAAGCCAAAGAAAGCGAAGTAGAAACACCGAACGACGAGCAAACTCGGTGTTCATCGCATTGTTCTACTGCTTCCGAGAACGCAGTGGTTCAAGAGCAATTGCGATTCGTCGAATGGCTGAAGCAGCGCGGCATGTACAGCGAGTACGCATCAGCAAACGAGATGCGAAAAATGCATGCCGTGTGGAAGCGTTGCCAAGAAGATAACACGGTGCCAGCGGCAGACGACGACGCAATCCGTGGCGGGTGGACGCTATCACCTTCGTTTCTCGGAAGGCTCAGCAAAGAGACTGAGACAAATGACCGATGGCACGCGGGCATGGAGCAATGCGAGGCAGTGATAATGGCGATGGTAGATCGTGGAATTGTACAAGTCAGTCAGTAGAACGTCACGGTTCACACGGTCGCCGCGTGTGAGCCTCCATTTCAAAAACGCGAGATCAGCGACTCGTGTGCAACCGATTGTTCGCCATGCCTGTTGATTGGTCGAAGTATCCAGACAATTGGAAAGAAATCGCAACCGACGTAAAGGAAGCGACCGATTGGAAGTGCCAAGTGTGCGGAAAGCAATGCTATCGGCCCGGCGAACCAGTCGAGAACACGCAAGACGTTTTGACTGTGGCGCACATCAACCACGTTGAATCGGATTGCAGACAAGAGAATCTGGTCGCGGCGTGTGCCGTGTGCCATTTGAAGTACGACGCGGAACGGAAACGCTGGCAACGGTTGGCAGCGAAACGGATCAAGAGCGAGGCCAATAACGTACTGTTTTAGGTCTGGCGAACGTCCGCAATCACCGGGTGGCGACAGGTGATTCTCAATTCAAATTCAGCCGGACTTCGCCACTCCGGTGCATTGCCGTTGTTATGCGGCATGGGAGTTGGCGATGTCTGATTCAGGGAGAGAATGGGGTGCAAATACGGACGAGGCTATTCGTCGGCGGAATTTCAGAACGGCGGTGCTAACGCGGTTTGCTGGTGTCGGAGCAATATCGCCGGAACTCTACCGGGAAGCGTTGGGCCAGTTGGCCGAGCGGTTTGGTAGGACGGTGGACGATGCGTTTCGGAAAGAGGTCACAGAGATAATCAAGACGCTACCGTGTCCACTGGATTAGCCGCATAACGACCTAAAATCACCGGGCGGCGACGGACAGCCCGGCCATTGAGAGCGACGACGTTCGCCGCTCCGTGTGCATTTTTTTGTTATCCGTCTTTGGGAGTTGGGTATGTCATCAGAACAACCGCAGCAAAACGTTGCAGACACAGAAGAACGTCGCGAGCAAGCACAGATGATCGTCGATAAGGCTATGGTTCGAATTCGGGAGTTGGGGTACGGGGTAGTCGCGAACGGCACTGTGCATGGGGACGGTATCTGGTTGGATTCGCTGGAAGTCCTGCGAACAGACAAACCACTTTGACGGATAACAACTGATTATCCGCACCAAGACTCCGAATAATCCGCCGCCAGCGGATAAACCACGGCAGGATTCCGAAATATCTCAAACCACCCGGAATGGTGGAGCACGGCACGATGGATCGGCAGACAAAACCGAAACGTGACAAAGCGAAGCGCCAGCGCATGATCCTACGGATTTTGCGCGAACGGTCGCCGATCACGCGTTCGGAACTTCATTTAGCGTTGAAGAACGCTGGCTTTGACGTTTGCGACAAAACACTCAAGCGCGACGCCGACGAAATGCTCTCCGATGGCGATATTCTCTACGTTTCGCCCGATTCTGCAAAGCTAAGGACACTCAATGTCCAAACTGCTTGAACGCTAGAACTTCCCTGCAATGATTCAGGCATGTGGCTGGCGTCTTGCATTCTCGGAGCGATCACCATCCTCGGCATTCTGCTGGTGGTGATGTTGCTTTGGCATCCAGTGCGTTGGCTGTGGCGAGTTTTCTTTGCAAACAAACCGCGGGGATGAGTAAATGTTTCAGCAGCTTCTAATTTCGATTGCGATCAAGGCGCTGTGCCGTATTCTTGGCATTTGTGACAGCCAGGACGGATGCCCAGACGGAGTGTGCGACGAGGCCATTGCGGACCTCCAGTCGATCGACCGCAAGCTAGACTCACCGAAAGTCGGTGCGAATGTCGGCGGAATTGTCGATCTGGTTAAGTGCCTTGACGTTCCACGATTCGTCAATTGGGTGCGCGAAGGCATCGCGATCTTCAATGACGCGAAGATTTGCGTTGATGACGACGACAACGTGATCACGCTCGGTGCTGCGAACGAGGCGTGAGCATGATTCGGCACTTCGCCCTATTAGCGATCCTGCTTGGCGGTGCGGCCTTCGGCCAGGTCACGTCGCCGAGCATCTCGAAAGTCCATCGACCGCTCGTCATTGAGCATGAAAGCGGTGCGAAGGTACAGGCGATTTTTGCCAAGGTTGCCGGCGGTGCTGTCGTTTGGGAGTCGCTCGCTGATGAGCACTTCGTGCGGCGAGGCACTGAGACGATCATGGTCGCTCCGGTTGGCGAGTACGTCATCACGACTGGCGACAGCAAGATTGTTCGCATCGTCAGCGATGGCACGCCAGGACCAGCACCGCCAGATCCGCAGCCGGAACCGAAGCCCGATCCAAAGCCGGACCCGCAGCCCGAACCGGCACCGGACAAGCTGAATATTAAATGGGTGATATGGGTTGAGGAACAATCCGACCGCAGTGAGCACACCGAAGAAACGCAAACGATGCTCGATCCTGAATTGTGGTCCACAATCAAAGACATGGGGGCACAGATCCGTTTGTACGACGACGACCAAGCGGGTGCCGCGGCTTTCTCGAAAATCGCCGATGGTAAGCTGCCAGCCATGATCCTGATGGAGTCGGAAAGCCGCTACATAGTGTTCCCGGCTCCAAAGTCGAGCGATGAGGCCGAAGCTCTGATTCGGAGGCATGCCGTTCGATGAAGTGCGAAGTCTACAGCGAGCACGGCCTTGATTACGTTGAGGCTGATGGCCAACGCTACTCCCTGGGTCTTAATCCTGATCGTTACAAGCACGAGTTTCGTGCGATGGCGGAAAGCCGCGAGATAATCGGCCGAAGCGAAGCGATCAAGATTGTCGAGTCGCAAGACTTTGGCTTTGGGCGGCATCACTTCGATTCGACTTGGACGAAGGATCAGAACGGTTACGGGAAGTGCGCGAGCAGTGCCGCAACATACGCAGTCGAAAAGGCACGCTACCTACGAAACCAGAAAAAGATCGACCTGTCGGACGACTATCTCTACTCGCTCGTCAACGATGGCCGCGACCGAGGCAGTACGCTTGGTGAAAACATGGAGGCGATTACCACCCGCGGTATCGCCACAAGAGCGACGGTCGGCCGCGGTGACATCTACCGCCGAAAGTACAACACGGCAAAAGCTGACAAGGAGGCATTGCGGTTCCGATCGTGGGAAGCATTCACGGTCCACAGCGAAGCGGAAATGATCACCGCTCTGATCAATCAGATCCCGGTCGTCATCGCTATTCACGTTGGCCGCAATTGGCGGCGGTTCGACAATGATGGCGTGTTGATCGGCGATCGCGGACCGGGCAACCATAGCGAGCACTGCGACGACGTGCGGTACAACCGACGCAAAGAGCGTTTTGAGTTCCGCAAGCATTCGTCGCATAGTCGCAGCTATGGTGACGGTGGTTTCTGTTGGATCACATGGAACCATGTTTCAACCGTTCACCGGTCGCACCAAAAGTACGCTGTGCCAGGTGCGATCGATGATCCTCTTGGTGAGAACCCATTCGCGGGTGAGTTCGACCAAGACGACGAGCCGGTTGCGACCGCTCGCATCACGGTGGAATCGTCAGGCGGTTGCCATTGGTGCGTGAAGTGGAAATCGGAAGTTCAGCCACGGTTGGAATCTGAAGGGATCAAGGTCGTTGACGGCAACGTCGATGGACTACAACCAGGCGTTCCGCAATTCGAACTGTTCGTGGGCAATCAGCAATCGAAAAAGAAACGCGGATTCTGGTCGTACCAAGAGATCCGCAGTGAGATTGCGAAGTTGCAAACTGAGGGGCTTTTATCGTGAGACAATTGATCTTCTGTGCGTTGGTCGCGGTTGGTTCGGCGTCCTGGGGAGGAAACGCCAACGCACAGACCTGCGTGGGTGGAGTGTGTCAGCTTGACCGGTCGCACTCCCCCGCGATGCCGGTGGTGCGGACGGTGGTGAAAGCTGCCGTCGCGCCGCCGGTTAAAGTCGTGCGAGCATCGGCGTGCGTTACGCGATCGGCGTTATGCAGGGTGCGTAGTCGCGTCAGGAAGTTTCGTGTTTTTCGTTGCAGGTAGGTTTTTAAGTGACGCACTTTGCGTCCGAAGTTTGATTACCTATGTATGAAATCTCTCGCACTCGTCATCGCCGTTTACCTGTTCCCGGTTGCACAAGTAATCGCGAACGGTCCAGCGACCAAGCTATCCGTCATCGAGCTAGTTGCATGGGCCGCTTGCGTTTCGATGGCTGGCGGCATGGCGGCAGCATGGCGAGAATCAAATCAATGCAGCGTGATCGTCAAAACCGGTCTCAACACGATGGTTTTCGGTATCTCGATCAGCTTACTTTCATCGCATTGGACTTCGCAGAGTGCATCGCTGGCATGGTCGGCGATTGGTGCGTCGGGCTTGCTTTCGCTTGGCGGATTGGCGATTGTCGATTGGGCTATTGCCCTGTTTCAAAAACGCATTGCAACGCACACGCAAGAGGTGCGGATCGATGAATCGAATCAAAGACCCTCTGACGAAGAGAGATAGCGTTCCGGCTCACCGGCGGACTGATTGGTCGATGATCGCTGGCTTGACGGTAATGGGAAGCGTCATTGCGTTGACGGGCTATTTGCGCGAAGTCACGCAGACCCAGCCGAAGCACGTCAAACCGGTCGCCGACGAGATCCTGAACGAAGTCAAGGACTTAGAAAAAGACGTTCACATTCTTAAACGTGAGTTGATCGACCGCGACGAACGGTTCGAAGAGATCAAACAAATGAATCCTGAATTAAGGGTGCCCGAGTGAGTAAGCCAATCCTAACAGCCCGTAGCAACTTTCGTGTTCGTCGAAATCGAGTGATTGAGAGCGAACATGCAACCGAACGTGAAGCGATCCAAGAGGCGATCTGCATCAAGCAATGCAACCCAGAAGCGGACGTTTCGATCGACCATGACCTTGAAATTACGGTGGAGTTGGCAGATTGATGGCGGAGCTGCTGCTGAAAATCAACGATGGCGCGAACTACGAAGACGGCGATTGTCTGTGTGCTTTCTCGGATCGGCATATCGCATGTGTTCACTCGCAAATGATATGCTCGCCTAAAAAGGCGAAGAGGAACGCGAGCGGCTTGCTGGAACAGGGGTCGTTGACGTGGCATTGGATGCGTGAAACGTATCAATATTTGTTTCGCCGCGTCTCTGCGTCTGAAATTGTTCGCATTGACCGAGCGACCAATGAGCGGGAACGGTTCGGACCAGAAGCAATCGATGTTCGGCTTTTCATCCGTCGTCGGAAGCGACAAGAACGGCACCTGCTATTTGGTGAGGATGGGCGTGAGGTTTGGTTTGGCGGGCGGTCGGACTTCTCGGCACCGATCTTGCAGCGGATCTGGAACAAGATTGAGCAAGACACACCGCACCGCCGAAACGACGCCCGCCGCTCGCTTTGGCCGATGGGGCGACTGGACATTCGCAGCCACCTCGCCGTTCGCACCGATGCGATCACTGAGAAACAAGTCGCAGACTTCACCGAGCCGCAATACGAGGTCGACGACAGCGGCGATTTTGTTTGGGATTTGCTCGAAGGCGAGGAAGTTAAAGAGTCGCAGTCAACAGCGTCGATGGAGACGCCACCGGATGAACGACCAGGATGGCGACTCGCCATCGCACAGAAGCGCCGCCGCAAAATCGTATGGCGAGAACTGCTTGCCGATATCGCCGAAACAGAGTCGAAGGTTCGCGACCCAAACGAACCGATCGGCCACGAGATCGACGAACCAGAAGGGCGGCGATACACGTCCAAAAGCCAAATCAACCAGCGTCTAACCAAAATCAACAAAAAAGCCGCGAGGTGGCGGAGGGCACGTCAACGATGATCGTCCAAATTTTTAATCGAGATGATGAAACCGGCTTACTGCCGTCGGAGCTTCGGCGCGGTGACGTGTTCGCTGTTCACGACGACAGTTATGTGCCAGGCAACATCGAGCGCAAAACATTCTTTTTTGTCCAGATCACCGACCCGCCCAAGTTGGAAGAATTCCAAGAGGCTTTGATTCGATCGCGATACGGCATTGCAGCAACTGAAAACGAAGATCCACCAGTGATCCTAGCGAGGGAATGGAAGCTGGAGTACTGGCTTTTCCTATCGCCGGAACAGATTGAGTTGATCGACAACACGAACCAGCTTGACGTGTTACCCGATGGACCGATCGACGGCGGTGGAACGGTCACGAATGGAATTCTTGCGGGTCGATTTTCGATCAACGACTTTCGATACAAATGAAAAAGTATTCGCATCGCGGCATGGAGCGGCTTGGGCAACTGCTTGATGACATCGCGATTAAGTTACTCACGCCACCCGAAACGCTATCCCTACCACACACGACGCTTGATCGCGCAATCCAGCGAGCCGAGTCAATCGCTCGCCGGTTGTTTTTGATTCCTCAGCTACCTTCAGACATGGCAACCGTCACCACATCCATCGGCACCAGCAGTCGCGATTACAGCACCATCGCAGGATGGGAAGCGGATCTCGACAATGGCGGGATCTATTCTTCATCTGATGATGCAGTTGGTGAGTGCTACAACGACTCCGTGTTCAATGAATCGCCAGATATCGACGGCGGCGGTGCAATAGGTTTGTCGTCTGTAACACTTTCGGTGGCGAGCGGCGAGAGGCATGACGGCACCGAAGGAACGGGTGCTCGGATCGTCCGTTCTGATATTACTGGCAAGATCCTGACCTTGTCGGCAACGTCATCACGAAAGACCAGTGTTGAGTGGCTGGAAGTCGATGCAAATGGCGGTCGGTCGGATCCGATGGTCAGTCTTGAGGGGAATTCGCAAAAGGCGGAACTGAGGAACTGCATCGTTCACGGCAGCTCCAATGGGTTCGGAAATGATATGCAGGGCATCGCCGTAGCATTCTCTGGGGCGTGCATTCTGAATACTATCCTTTATGACGTGTCACTCACAAACACGGGCTCTGTCGATCTTCAAGCGATCCGCGTCAACACCAACATCAGGCAAAACGATTTTGCGAATATCACAATTCACGGGATCACCAAAAGCGGATCGTCAGGTGGTGCTTATGGTCTTTACCTGTCAAGCGACGATGTCGACGAGCGAGCGAGGAACATTATCTCAACGGATGTGACTGGTGGTGCAGTAGCGGCATGTTTTGAGCCAGCTTCGCCGACCAACGCAGTGATGTCGCACAATCTCAGCTCGGACTCGACAGCCAGCGGCACGGGTGCTGTCACGAGTGTGACGGCCTCAGGCCAATTCGTTTCCATCGTCGGCGGTAGTGAAGACCTACACCTCAAAACCGGAGCCGACGCCATCGACGCCGGGACGGATCTTGGCACAACGCCCAGCGGCGTAGAGATCGACATCGACGGCAGAGACCGTGACACCGAGGGGGATACTTGGGACATTGGAGCCCATGAGTTTGTAAGTGGCGGGGGTGCAGCGGCAACGGTCGGTGCTTTGATTGGTGGCGGCTTAGTAAATAGTGGCCTCGTTAACGGCGGACTTTTGGGATGATGTATTTAGGCGACTTTATCGAAGACGCAATCGTCTACTTTTCATTCACGACAAACGCCGCCGATGGTGGCCGTGAATCGTTTTCTGCAACGCTCGAAGAAGCGGATATTGTGGTTTTCAAAGATGGCTCAGCGATGACGCTGGACGCATCAACGATCACGATCACAAGTGAACCCGGTAGTCGCATCGGTGTGCATATCGTTTCGGTGGATATGTCGAACGATGCGGACTTCACGACCGGCAGTGATTACGTGGCGGTGCTTTACGCGAGCGACGAAACGCTTGATAGCCAAGCACCAGCGGGCGTATTGGCTCAGTGGTCGTGCGAGAATCGAGTTGTGGACGTTGCCAAGATCAGCGGCGACAGCACAGCCGCCGATAACCTTGAAGCGGCATGTGACGGCACTGGATACAATATCGGCAATGGTTCAGTCGTCGCGGCAAGCGTCACCGGCAACGTCGGCGGCAATGTGGCAGGAAATGTCGTCGGCAGCGTTGGCAGCGTCACCGCAGGTGTCACAGTCACGACCAACAACGACAAAACGAACTACTCGCTTACGGCGGACCAGTCGGGCGTCACGGTCGGCACAGTCAACGCACTGGGAACGTCAGCAGTCAATGCAATCAACGCCGAAGTGGACACTGCTTTGGCTGACATCCACTTGGACCACCTGTTAGCCGCTGACTACGATCCAGCGAGCAAGCCAGGAACATCGACGGCATTGCTGAACGAACTGATCGAAAGCGATGGCGGTGTCAGCCGGTTCACGGCGAACGCACTAGAACAGGCACCAAGCGGCGGCGGTACAGTCGATGCCAATATCACGCAGATCGAGGGGCACGCATTGGCTGGAACAGGAACGCAGATTGCCGATGCGTTTGAACACTTCTTTAATGTCGCAACGCCATCCAAAACGATTAATGATTGCGGGGTTGCTGGATCGGGTTTGTCGGCGCAAGACGTTTGGGAATACAACATCTCGGCTATTTCGACAGCAGGTCAGGCAGGGAAGATTGTCAACGACATCGTGGCCGATACCAATGAATTGCAATCCGATGACGTGCCTGGTCTGATCGCGGCACTGAACGACCTGTCCGCTGCCGACGTTTGGACCTACGACATTTCAGGCGTCGTCACGACCGACCAGTCGGGCGAAGTGCTGAATAAAGCCTACACCGCAGCGAACGACGCGAACTCTGCCGCATCAGCTAACACGACAGCGATCGGTCTGCTGAATGACTTGTCGCAAGCGGACGTGAGATCGGCAGTCGGTTTGTCGGCGGCAAACCTCGACACGGTGCTCGGGTTGATCGTGGCCGACACAAATGAGCTGCAGACGGACTGGGCTGATGGCGGTCGGTTGGATTTGATTTTGGACGCCAGGGCGAGCCAGTCGAGCGTGGACACGGTTGACGGCAACGTCGATACCTTAATAACCCAGCTCACAACCGACGTAAGCGAACCGGGCGTGCCTGGTGCGACTGCGACCGTTCCAGAAATGCTTGCCACCTTGTACGGAGCATTACGCAACCGGATCGATGTGACATCCTCGGCCAAGACGTTCTACGGCGACGCTGGTGCTCCCGTATGGTCCAAGTCGCTGTCGGATGACGGAACGACCTACACCGAGGCGGAGGGTAGCTGATGGCCATTGATTCATCCAAGAAGCGAAAGAGCATCGCGGCTATCAGCCTGCTGGCTGTTGGTCCGGTGGTCGTTCCTGATTCGACAATCGATCAAGCGGATCGGCAGGTGGTCGGGTATTCGTATTCGGGGATTGCGGCGGGGGAGGCGGCAACGGCAACGTATGTTTGCGTTGACACAGTAACGCTGGCTCGTGCATCAGGCGCAGCTGCACTGGCGAGAGCAACCGCAACCGTAACACTGACAGGGTGCAGCTAATGGGCGTGGCAATTCTTACAACGGAAGATAACTTCGTCGATGCAGGCGAGTCGTCACGATACACAGTGACCTTTCAAGACTTCGACGGATCAGACATCGCTAAAGCTGCATTGCAATCGCTGCTGCTTGATATTGTAAGCGACGACGGCACCGCCATCGTTAGCAATCGCGACGTTCTGGACGACAACGGCGGAACGGTAGCGAGCGATGGCACGCTAACGCTATTAGTTGGTCCGACTGATAACGCGTTTCAAGGGGGCGACCATAAGACGCGTGAGAACCACACGTTTGAACTGACGTGGACGTGGACAGACGGCAGCAACACGCCAACAGGGAAGCACAAATGGGAAGTGACGGTTCGCAGGCCGCCGCAGGAGTGACCGAGTGCCCGCCCCCCCCGCCGGGGGTGAAGGTTCTTTGGGGTCGGTTGGGCGTTACGGTCAACGAAAGGCCCAGAAACGTGCAAAAAGAGTGCGTGCTTTATGGGGGATATAGGGGGAAGGTATGCAGGTGACGAAAGAGCTTTGCCGGAAGACGCTTGCGGATATTGAATCTGATCCGCAATGGCAATCACGAAAAAGAGGTGATCGTGTCCAAGAGGCTGCAAGGCGAGTTGGCTTGAAACGATCGCAGTTTTACCACGTGGTAAAGACCGGTCCTCAGTGTGTCAGGCACCCTTGTCGTTTTTGTGGCAACTGCTTTCGCATGCAAGACCATCCGTCAATTCGAAGCGGGTTTTGTCGCGGGTGCATTTCGGCTCGCAAAAAAGAACTGAACAAAAGAAGGGAGTGGCCAAGAGCGATAGCTAAGGCTCTGCGAACATCCGCAAGAAAATACAGACGGTTTCACGGTTGCAAGTGGAATAACTGGGCTAGGCAGAAATCGGGACAGATCAATAGAACACGGCGGTCGTTGGGATCTCCACAGCATCGCAGCTACAGCAGTTTTCACGATGCCACACTTGCAATGTCAGTGCGTCTTGACATCGGTGAAAGAGAGCGGAAGTTAGATCCGTGGCGAAAAAACGCAAGGAGTTGGTCAAGGACTTTACGCACTATCCCCAGGAATGGCAAAACAATGAAAAAAGTAACCCCCAAAGACTTGATGAAGATGCTAGATGAGCAGGGGTATATGTGTGCGATCACTGGCGATCCACTAGACCCAAGTGATTGCGCAGTGGACCACATCAAGCCGATCGTCAATGGCGGAGAACATCGGCTAGAAAATCTGCAAGTCGTTACGAGTGCCGCCAACAAGGCAAAGCACACGCTCGATATGAGTGAGTTTATTGAGTTGTGCAGAAAAGTAGTGGAGCTACACGATGGCAAGCCGGTGGCAGCTAAGTGATGCAGACAAAAAGGACATTATCGATCGATGCATGGGTATTGTGCGAGCAGAGTCCAGCAAGCCTAGGGACATAAATGCGGCAGTAAGGAACTTAATTAGCATTGAGCAACAAAACCAATCAGACGAGAAAGAGCAACTCGGCGCATTGCTTGAGCAGCTCAACGCGATTGTTACCAGCGGAGCTTTTGAAGCAACTGGAATTGGGGTTGAGCAATGCACAATTCCAGAAAGTAGCGAATCAGATAACTAATAGGGTTGGGCATGCAAAATCAGAGAGAGAAAAAAACAACCTGCGCATGCGTGCAAAGCGAGCAACAGCCGCACGCATCACCATTCCCGACATCGAAAACCCGCAGCGGCGGGAGCGATGCCTTGCTGATCCAGAGCTTTTCCTGCGAACGTACTTTGCAGATCGATACAAGAAAGAGTTTGACCACGACCGATTGCACATCATTGAAACGATGTGGGATCTAGCACAGACCAAAGGACGGCACGCAATGGCGGCACCTCGTGGGCGAGGCAAAACGGAAATCGTAAAAGGGATGACAGTAGCGGTCATCCTTGCTGGTTTCGTTCGCTTTGCCTTTGCGGGGGGCCAAACCACGGGTCATGGCTGGAACATTTACGACGACATCAAAACCAAGTTTGCACAGAGTGAAGTATTGGGCGCGGACTTCCCTGAGGTTTGCTTTCCGGTTCGCGACTTAGAAGGTGCTCCACTTCGTTCGCACAAACAGAACATCGATGGCCAGTTAACTAACATCGTATGGAAGGCAACGGGCTATTGCAGCTTGCCTTTTGTTCCTGAGCATGTGCGGTTGGCTAAGGGGTTCGCGGACTATGGCGGCGTCAAATTTTCCTATTTCGGGCTTGATGCTGCATTTCGTGGAAAGAATATTCAAGGGGATCGGCCGGACTTCATCGTGGTCGATGATCCGGAAACGGAAGAGTCGGCACGCAGTTATGAGCAAATAGAAAAGCGGAAAAAGATTCTCAACCAAGACATTGCGGGATTGGTTCAGGAAGGCAGCGAGATTGCGTTGTCAGTCTTCACGACGGTACAGAACCGAGTTTGTCTCAGCTACCAACTGACGGACCCGTCGCAGATGCCGCAGTTCGGTGGCAAACGATTTGGGATGATTGAGAAGTGGCCAATCACAGTCGAAGATGCAACCGACGAAGCACAACTTGGGCTATGGAGTGAATACATTGCACTCCGCAAGAAAGATCAAATGGAGGGCGACAAGCACGGCTTGACTGCGGTGCGATTCTACCTGGAGAACCGCGATGCGATGGACGATGGTGCGGCGATGCTTTCGGATGCCTTCGATGCCAAGCTGTTACCAGACGGAACGCAAGTCACGCATTCGGCGTTACAGGTCGCGTTTAACAAGATTGCCGACACGAATTTGGCGGCGTACAGAACGGAGTACCAGAACGACCCCGAAAAGGTCGAGGAAGTTGAGCGACTGTCTCTGACTGCGGCTCGGGTACAGTCGCGGTCGAGTCGGCTTGAGCAGGGGGAGGTTCCGCCGGAAACGCAATTCGTTACAGTCGGGATCGACCTTGGAAAATACGCATCACATTGGACCGCGATCGCTTGGGAGTCGGATCGGTGCGTAGGTTCCATTGTCGACTATGGAATTATGGAGACGCACGGACTGAATAAAGATAGCGATAACAAAGCGATCGAGGCGGCGTTGTCGGAGTCGCTGGAAATATGGGCTGATGAAGTGTGCTTCAGGTACACGCCGCCACTGGTGTTGATCGACTCGGGAAACTGGCGAGATGGTGCGTACAACTTCTGCCGCAAGTTCGGCAAACCGTACTACCCAGCGAAGGGGTGGGACCAGGGGCGATTCCGATTGCCGAAGCGGTCAAAAGAGAATGTGCCATTTCTGGAAGCCTACGCACGCCGGCAGGTCGAAGAACGAATTTGGCTTTACAACGTGCAAACCGAATATTGGAAACAGTGGTTGCAGGAGCGATTCTTGACCAAAGCGTTCGACGCGACGGGGCACCGCACTGATGGCTCGCTGGCGGTGTTCAACGATGGTGGCGACCCGAAACGGCATTTGTCATTCGCTCACCACCTGACGGCGGAAGAGGAACGGTGGATACCGATCGAGGGTAAACAACTCAAGCGAGAGTGGTATGTGAAAAGCCGAAACAACCACTGGCTTGACTCGACCGCCCTGGCTTGTGCCGCGGGTGGTTGCTTGGGGATTCGGCTTGTGCGGTCGGATGCTCCGACAGCCGGGCAAGTGGTGAAGCGAAAGCCGAAGCCACGGCAGCGGATGAGGAATCAATACGGGCAATCTTTTGTTGCGACAGGAAGGTGAGACAATGGCGAAGAAACGAACAGTGACCGCAAGTGCAGACGACCTGCCTGGCGTGATTGAACCGGCAGTGCGTACACCGCTACCGAAGCCAAAGCCAGAACCGAAAGGAGTTCCGCTAAAGGTGACAGCCAAAACGCTTCGCTGTAGCGTTCCATTTATCGACGGTGTGCAGGGTTACTGTAGACGACGGGTTGATGTGACATTAACCGGCAGCCAGGCAGAGCGGCTGAAAGGCATTTTACAAGGACTGGAAACCCAGAATGCCAAGCTGGAAAACGGTCGGTATGTCACGACGCCCATGCACGCAATTCAGTGGGTGCTGGAGAACGCAGGGTAAACGGTTTTTCCGAATTGGTGCCGTTTTGGGACGGGGTTGCCTATGTTTTCAGCATGGCAATCAATATCGACCAGATCACCGACGACCTGCTGGATAACGCAGACTTCGAAGAAGTCTCAAGCGTCACCAAGGCAAAGGCATTTATCACCGCCGCCAAGCGGTTTCTAATCCTTACACCAGCAGCCCAGTCTGATCAGGCATCATCGCTTTCGATCAGCGTAGAAGGCATCGAGCGGCTTTATCGACGTGCCCAACAATACGTTGATAATAGCTCTGCGTCCAACGGCAGTCGTGTGCGATTCTTGTCAGCGTCGGAGGGCTTTCGCCGATGACGCAACTGGCACCAAGCAGCATTGCAAACGCGTGGGATAAGCTCACCGCTGACTACCGAATGAGTCGGGAAAGTCGGTTTATTCGTCGTCGCTCTAATGTTCCGGCCAACGGTGACTCAGCCGATTGGCATTATCGAACCGAGTACCAATACTATCGGGACGTTGAGAAAGCCCGCGACATGGACCGCAATGACGCGATCGTCGGCCAAACGGTCGATCGGGCTGTCGCCAATATTGTTCAGGACGGTTTTACGCTCGACACCAAGACCGGCGACAAGCGACTTGATCAGGAATTGGTTGCCAGGTGGAATGAGTGGGCGTGCGATCCCGACATGTGCGACATTGCCGGTGAGTTTTGCTTTCACGACTTTGAATGGCAATCTTGCCGATCGATGCTGGTTGATGGTGACTGCGTAAACGTCGCCATTTCAGACGGCTTCATTCAACACTTGGAAGCCCACAACATCCGCACCACTACCTCGCTCGACAACACATTTTTGGGCGTCACCAAGAATCGCTACGGTCGCAGGGATTGGTATTGGGTGGTTTCGGACGAAATCAAGCCTAGTCAGTCCCGCCGCGAAGAAGCGGTGCCACTGCGTGTTCGTAACAGCGAAAACCGGCGGATACTGTTTCACGTCTACAATCCGAAGCGAATGAGCCAGACCCGCGGCGTCACTGCGTTTGCTCCAGTGTTTGAACTGGCTGGAATGTTTGAAGACATCCAGTTTGCGAAAGTCGTACAGCAACAGGTGACAAGCTGCTTCGCTGTGTTTCGGTCACGCGAGTACATCCCCGACTTACCAGGTAGCGATACGTCAGGCTACGGCGAGACTGAAGTAGAAACGACTGACTCGGGGACTCGCACGATTGAGAACATCGCTCCCGGCATGGAAATCATCGGGGCACCTGGCGAAAAACTGGAAGGATTCAGCCCAAGTGTTCCAAACTCGGAATACTTCGATCACGTTAAGCTGATGCTGCAGATGATCGGCGTGAACCTTGGGTTGCCGTTGTGTTTGGTCCTGATGGACGGGAGCGAAACAAACTTTAGCGGATGGCGTGGCGCGATTGACGAAGCCCGCAAGGGGTTTCGAGCGAATCAACGCAACCTGATCGAAAGGTTTCACACGCCGCTATATCGCTGGAAGGTTTCGCAGTGGATGGCAAGTGACCCGGCGTTACGTCAGGCAGCTCGTCGGCGCGACATTTTCGCCCACAAGTGGAACTCGCCGGCGTGGAAGTACATCGAGCCGGTTAAGGAAGCCCAGGGCGATGCGTTACGTCTACAGAACCAACTGACATCGCCCCGACGATTGCACGCGGAGCGTGGTGCCACATGGGAAGAGATCGCCGCGGAGTCGATCGAGGACAACGCACTGGCGATCCTCAAAGCCAAGAAACAGGCGGCGGCAATCAACAAGAAATACCCCGGTGATGCACCTGTGACATGGCGTGAACTAGTGAATCTGCCGATGCCGAATGGCGTTCAAATGTCAATGCAAGACCCAGCGATGGTGGTCGATCAAACCGGAGGTGACGACGATGGCGAATGAGCTACACCTATTTGGAGTGATCGGCCAAGGCGTTTTGACGGCACCAGAAGTCAAGGCCGAACTCTCCGCTATGGACCAGTCACAAGAGTTGATCGTGCGGATCGACTCGCCAGGCGGTAGCGTTTTTGCTGGCACAGCGATTTTCAACGCCATCAAAGCCTACGAGGGTCCAAAGAAAGCCGTCGTGGAATCGTTTGCTGGCTCGATCGCTTCGTACCTACTGACAGCGTTCGACGACGTGGAGATCACCGACAACGGGTATGTGATGATCCACAACCCATCACTGCAAACCGATGGCGACGACGAAGATCACGCTAGAGACGCGAAATTGCTGGCGGACATCAAGCAAGACATGGTGAAGGCATACGCATCGAAGATGGGCATGCCTGAGGATCGTGTAGCCGCAATGATGAAGTCGGAAACGTACTTCAATGCTGCGGATTCAGTTTCAAACGGCCTGGCCGATTCGATAATTAGTGAGCCATCTGCGTCGAGAGTCGTGGAGGCTTTTTCAGAAACCTTGCCGTATGGAGTGGTAGCGTCGTTGAGACGCAACGCGACAGGCGGCGTTCAATCCGAAAGGAGTGATCAGATGGCAGATGCCAAAACGCCGGTTGCCGCAACCGTCAAAGAAATCAAGGCGGCGTTCCCGAAGATGGGCGAGGCATTCGTTGTGAAATGCCTTGAAGATGAATTGCCGATCGCACAAGTCGCCGAGGCGGCTGCGACGAACTTGCAGGCTCAAAACGAAGAGTTGCAGTCCAAACTGACCGCGATGGAAGAGGAAATGGAGTCGCTGAAAGCAGCGGCCGAGTCTTCGGCAAAAGCAGAAGCGGAAGCTAAGGCTGACAAAGCCACCGCGACCGCTTCGGCTGACGGCAATCAGCCAGTCGCAGTGGCTCCTGGTGACGTTCCGCAGGCATCCGCGAAGGTTCGGTGGAGCGAAGCCATTGCAGCTTGCCAGTCAGAAGGCATGAGCAAGCAAAAGGCAGTCCAGGCAGCCAACCGTCGCCACCCTGGATTGCGTCAGGAAATGCTGAAAGAAGTCAACGGTTGATCGTTGACGTAACCACCAACAACCTTTTTTGGAGTAGACGAAATGAGTCAATACGCCGATACCGGTTGCGTCACGATGGAAGCAGACGCAGCTATTTCACAATACGCCCGAGTTATCTTTGAAGCGGACGGCAAGTGCGTTACCGCCGGAATCACAGAGATTGGCGACGGGATCGCCATGCGTGCCGCATTCGCCTCGGGCGACAAGATCCCGGTCAAACTGTGGAACAGCGGCGGCACGTTCAAAATGATCGCTGTTGAAGCACTGGCAGCCGCAGCAGACCTTTATACCGAGGCGTCGGGGAAGGTCCAAGACACGGCAGCATCGACCAGCTTTAAGTTCGCAAAAGCCCTTGAAGCGGCAACCGCCGATGGTGATGTGATCGAGTGCGTCCTGCTGCATGCCGCTGGCGTGACGGCTGAGTCGTAAGCAAACCACCGACACTAGCCGGTGGATGTGGCCACTGAAGCCGGTTAGTTTTTTTGATTCTGTTTAACGTCGTGTCGGTGGATGGAGTGACACGATGCCTAGCCCATCATCCAGTTTGGCTACACTTCGGCCTGATTTGGCTGAATCGTTCATGGAATTCGACCTGGCAATGGATCAGGCGGGTTTCATTTCCAACCAAGTATTCCCTGTTGTTGATGTCGCATCACAGTCGGGCACCTTCGGCAAGATTCCTGTCGAAGAGTTGCTTGAGCAGCGAGACACCAAGCGAGCACCCGGTAGCGGGTATGCACGCGGCGAATACACGTTCACGACTTCTACCTACGCCTGCGAAGAGCACGGGGCAGAGGAAGTCGTTGACGATCGTGAAGCAAAGATGTACGCGGAGTATTTCGATGCCGAGCAAATCGCCGCAATGCGTGCCTATTCGGCTGTTTTGCGAAACGCGGAACAGCGCATCGCGGATGCGGTGTTCAATGCCACCACGTTCAGCAGTTTCACTACTGGCGTGACAAACGAATGGGACGACACCGCCAACGCAACACCGCTGGTTGATGTCGAAGCTGCCGTTCAGGCGGTCTATGATCAAAGCGGCCTTTGGGCAAATGCACTGGTCATCAACCGAAAGGTGTTCCGCAACCTGCGAAACTGCGATGAGATCAAGGATCGAATTGCGTCGTCGGGTGCCGGTGACTCCAACGCTGCTGGCAAGGTGACGCGTCAGCAACTGGCGGAACTGTTCGACCTTGATCAAGTGATCGTGGCCGGCGGAACCAAGAACGCGGCGAAGGAAGGCCAGTCGGCCGACCCGACGCAAATTTGGTCCGGTGAGTACGCGATGGTTTGTAAGGTTGCCAACTCGGGCGACTTCCGCGAGCCGTGCTTGGGCCGCACGTTCCATTGGAGCGAGGACGGATCAAGCGTCGGCGGGACGGTTGAGAACTACCGTGATGAAACCGTCCGTGGCAGTGTGGTTCGAGTTCGTCACGATGTAGACGAAATCGTTCTTTACGCCGAAGCCGGCCACCTGTTGAGCAACATCACCACCTAATGACGCTGCCACGATTCCGCCAGCAGTTTAAGCGAACCGGAGCCCCGAATTTGCTTCGGCAATTTGGGGAGCAGGTGACGTATTATCCTGCTGGCGGCGGTAGCTCACGAGTGGTGATGGCAATCGTCGAACGCGACAACGCACCCGAGTTTGTTTTACGGGTGCGAGATAGCAACTACGACGGCATAAGCAGTGCCGAACTCGACACGGGGGGCGATGAAATCGGCTTTCCACTTCGACACGGAGACGCATCGGTGCGGCGATCAGTCGTCAAGCTGATGGATGATTCAAACGGAATGACCCGGTTGGTGTGTGAATAATGGCGTTGCCTGTTATCGAAACGATTGCCGTTGAGGTGGTTGCCAGACTGGAAACCATCACGACTGGCAATGGGTTCGAGTTCACCGCCGAGTCAGTTAATCGGCCACGACGGATCGATCGGGATTTAACGATCCGCAATCTAACCATCGTGGTCGATCAAGCGGACGACGTTGAGAACGATGAACACTCCTACCCTGGCAATCCGCCGGCACAGGGATACGACACCACGTTCAACATCTACGGATTTGTGCGTGAGTCGGACGATGCAACCACTTCGCCCGCAGTGACGGAAAACCAGATGACCGCGGCGATCAAGAAGGCGATCACAGAGGATTCGTCGTGGCACAATTGGGACGGTAACGCCATCAATAGCCGATGGGGCGCGGCTGAGTATTTCAGCGAGGGGCAAAACCTGCCTTTCACCAACGTGGATCATAACGGCGTAATGGTGCCGCTGATTGTGTCGTATCGTGTCTCTGAACTCGATCCGTTTTCGGTGAGGTGACGCGATGTTGACGGTTGAGCTAAATCCTGCACAAGTCGCAAAACTGCAAAGGGCGATTGAAGGAACGAAACGCAAGCTACGAAAAGAACTGCACATTGCCGTAAACAAAACAGCGAAAAAAGTGCAGGGTGTGGTTGTTAATGCGATCTACCAAGAACTTGCCACAACAAAAAAGCAAATCCGCAAGGTTACAGCGGTTCATCGAGCAAAAACGATTTATGACCCGGCAAGGGTTGTAGTGAAAAAGGAAAAACGATTGCCGCTTAAAGCATTTAAGCCAAGGCAAACCCGAAAAGGTGTTTCGTACAGGATCAGTCGCACAAAGGGTCGAAAAACGGTGCAGGGCGGTTTCATGGGACCACGCCCCGGTGTGACTGCACCAAGGCTATATGGTCACGCATGGAAACGAAAAGGAAAAAGCCGCTTGCCAATCCAAAAGCTACACGCCGTTTCACCCTGGGGTGTGTTTGTAAAGCGCGGCATGCGGGGGCCCGTCACGATTGATGGGCGAAAGGAATTGATCAAGCAAGTTGATCGACGCATTCGCTTCATCACCCTCAAAAAGCAGGGGACGATTTGATGCGAGAACGAATCAGAGCACGAATAGAAACCATTACAAGCCAAAACGGGTACGCCGTGTTTCCACGTCGCGTTGTGCTGATCGAGGAAGCGGGAGCAATCCACCAACAACCAGAACGCACCGCAGCCATCATCCAAGATACGCAGGGCCGGTGCGGTGTGCTTCTCAATGTTTCACCGGGTGCCACTGACTCGGCCCTGCGACAAGCCATCACAACCGTGCTGTCGGACGCATTCGATGTGACCGATCCGGGGGATGGCTTGCCGATACTGGTTAGCGATCCACAAACAGGAACGGAATAATGCCACAATTAAGAAAACTGCGGACGCTGGCCGCTCAAACTGAAACGACCGTCGGCACCGCAGAAACTCTTGCCGCCGACGATGGCGTGTTCAACGCGTACAACCTTGACATCCAAGGTGATATTCAGGTCGAGGAGCGAGAAGGGCAGGGCGGCTTTGACATGCTACCTGGTGTCGCAGGTCGACGCGGTGGATCGCTGTCGTTCACCACTGACATCGAGTGGGATGGCACGGCTACGGTGCCTGTCTGGGCGTCTACGCTCTTCCCGTCTTGCGGATGGGTCAATAGCAGCGGCACGTTTACACCTCGCAGCGAGGCACCAGGAACCAACGTCAAGACATGCACGATTGGCGTTTTCGAAGACGGCGTTTTCAAGAAACTGGCGGGCGCGGTCGGTACGTTCCAGATTTTCTTGCCATCAGGTCGGAAATGTTACATCAACTGGAACTTCCAGGGCGTTTGGCAAGCGGTGACGGATTCGGCGATTATCGAACCAACATACCCAACGGACACCATCGTCCGTTTTGCGTCGGCCACGACCACCTATGACAGCGTGGCATTGTGCGTTGAGCAGATGACCATCGACGCCGGCAACAATATCATTCTTCGAGAATGCGCCAGTACCGATGGCGGATACATTTCGGGGCTGATCACAAGTCGTTACCCGACGATCGAGGCAAACCCCGAGGCGACGTTGGTTGCGACGGACGATCCCTACGGTGACTGGCTTGCTGGCAACGAGGCGGCCCTGTCGGTCGTTTTGGATGGTCCATCGGATTCTGACATCACGATTAGTGCCCCGAAGGCCCAAATCTTCAATGCCCAAGAGGGCGATCGTGACGGACTGATGGTCGACAACCTGACCTGGCAGTGCAACAAGAACAACACGACGCACGATCAGTGTCTTTCGATCGTATTTAACGAGGCAACGTAGGAATGAGAGCAATTGAACCCGGTGAACCATTTGAAATCACATACGGCAAAGGACGCAAATTGACGCTCTTTGCTTTGAGCAAACGCGGTGACATCGCACTAGGGAAACTGGAATCGGAAGGACAGGGGATCGACTCAATCGAGGGCGTTTTTGAGCATGGCGAAAAGATGCTTCGGTTGTTCCTTCCCGATATGCCCGATGCAGAGTTTGAAAAGCTGACAGACGGTTTCAACCTGCCGATTCTGAAAGAGGTCTTGGCGAAAGCGACCGCAACTACGCACTTGTCGGAGGACGACGAAAAAAAGTCAGAGTAGCTGCCATGATTCGCTGCGGGAAGCTCTGCAAGGGGTGCGGCAGCGGATGCAACAAGCCGGATGATGTTGCTTACATGGTGGCCTGTCCGTTCTGTGACGACGCTGGGTGCGATCGTTGCGGGGACCGCGGCAGCTTTTCGGTGGAGTGTCCGCGTCGATACGTGGGCGATTTGGCCAGGTTCATCAACTTGGCCGGAATGTGCAACGACGGACTGTTGCCGGTTGCGGGCGGATTGCTTGACCAATCGGCGTGGTTTGTTGAGTTGCACCAGAGATTGAACGGTGAACAGAATCGGATCGAATCGGAAAGTTTGAAAGATGGCTGATGACATCACAATTCAGATCGGGGCGCGGAACAAGGCAAAAAAGGTCTTGGACGATGTCCGTCGTGATGTTGGCGGACTTCAAAAGCAGTTTCGTTCAATCTCGGGAACGGTCAAAGGATTCTTCGGGGCGTTCGCCGGAGCCGCGACCGCACAATCGTTGCTGAGTGGTGTTGCTGATTCGCTACAGCAGATTGACGAAACCGCCAAGGCGGCGCGAAAGCTCGGTTTGGTCACTGATGATCTGATCGGGCTCAGGCTTGCGGCGGCTGAGTTCTCGGGCATGGCAGGACGGCAGGTCGACGTTGCATTGCAGCGAATGACCCGCCGGTTATCGGAAGCCGCCGACAAGTCAAAACAAGTCTCGCTCACGATGGACGGCACCACTGTCCAACTTAGTGGCGTTCGCAAGGCGATTGATGATCTGGGACTTTCCGCGGAGGAACTGAATCGAGCGGGGCCAGCGGCAGCGTTTAGCCGCATTGCTGACGCGATTCAAGCGGTCGAGAACCCAGCAGATCGACTGCGGATTGCGTTCACGCTGTTCGACTCTGAGGGTGCGTCACTCGTTAACACATTGAACGCTGGCTCGGAAGCACTTGAGGACATGAAACGAAAGGCTGACGAACTCGGGCTGACGTTCACCGACTTGGAAGCCGAGCGAGTGGAAAAAGCGAATGACGCGATCCACGAAATGACATCAGCTTGGGCGGGGCTCAAGCAAGAGTTGTCGATCGGTCTTGCACCAGCGATTCAGCAGGTCGTCGAGTTGTTAGAAGAGGCGATCAAGAAAAAAGAATTGCTTGGTCCGTCGCTTTCGCCATCGCGTGCCGGCGGATTTGGTATGCGTGCTGGCATCGAAGCGGGAGCCGCCGGTACGTCGCCTAGTGAACTGTTCCGCAGGATTTTTGGCGGTGGTCCCGAACCAGGGGCAGAAGTGAAGCCCAAGAAAGAAGTCGAAGGCATGCCGCATGTTGAAGCACTCAACAAGCTAAACGGCTTGATCGAAAGTGGAAAGAACCAACCGGGCTTCCTTGGTCAGGGTGTGCCCAAGATCCTCAGTGACTTCGCATCACGGCAAGCAAATGCCTTCGGCGAAGTCGCAGGCAACCTTCGCTGGCAAGTACAGACTGGCGCGGCATTACAACTGCACAACCTGCCGCAAACGATCGGTCGCGCGATTACTGATTGGGTCGGTGAGCCAGGAGAGAGGAAAAAGGAAGTTGCGGAAGTGATCCCACAAGCCGCAGAACTATTCGCAAAAGAATCCCGCCTGATGACCGGGGCACGTAGCCGAAACGATCCACGACTGGAAGAAATGCGAAAGATGCGAGA
>Ga0209273_10000649_pt1 | contig 40197 bp, 30 predicted proteins | sample tdAd471_FD_187126 | JGI IMG/M metagenome (GOLD analysis project Ga0209273, IMG submission 187126) | Marine sediment microbial communities from the Atlantic coast under amendment with organic carbon and nitrate - tdAd47.1 (SPAdes)... | ecosystem: Environmental > Aquatic > Marine > Coastal >...
CCAGCGATAGGTCTCGTCGATCGCATCGCCGTAGAGCGTGGGGCAGTCCTTCAGTGCGAACCCCTTCAGCGGGCGCCCATCCGGCTGTTGGATCTCGACCTGGACCGACCCGGCGGCGGACGTGGAGTAGTTGAGCGTCAGTCGGTTCCCGGTGAAACGCAGGGGCTTGGTGAGCAGCTCTCCCGGACGTCCCGCCCGCGCCGACGCGATCCCGTCCAGTCGAAAGGTCCCTCGCTCCAGGCGATTCGTCGGATAGCGATAGTTGCGCGTGAAGTAGACGGACATCTCACGCGGGCCTGTTTCTACCAGCCCCCAGGCGAACATGTTGCCGCGGTCGCCCCAGTTTCGTTCCTCCAGACCGGGCCGCAGCAGCGCTTGCTGGAAGGTTCGGTCGAAGTGGATTCCGTCTCGGCTGGAGAGAAAGATTCCGTCGGAGACTCCTTGTTCCGGATGGTCGGCCAAGCGCCGGCGCTCTTTCATGAATCGTTTTGGGAACGAGAAATAGTAGTGCGGCGCGCGAAAGTAGGGCGTCGTCGCGTTGGTGTAGAGCTGTTCGCGCGGGCCTGAGATCCGCGTCTCGCCGACCGACTCCCATTGCCGGAAGTCGTCCGACTCAGCCCGGGCGATGCGCCGGACCCGATCCACAAAGATACGGAAGTAGCAGGCGTAGCGGCCCACGTTCGGATCCCAAAACGCGAGGTTGAGCGAGTCGAATGCCCCCTCCGTCATCACCGGCTTCTCTTGCAGCAGCGACCAGTGGAGACCGTCTGGAGACTTGAATCCGTAGAGCGTCTTCACGTCGAAATCGGCCGTTCCGCGTCCGATCGCCAAGTACCGCTCGTCGGCGGGCGCGCCCGGGCGGAGGTTGGGACAGACCGCGAAGTTGTGCGAGCCCAGGCCGGAGAAGAGGACATTGTTGGCCTTGGAGCCTTTCCATTCGTGCAGCCCGAGGTTCGGTTTGCGCCAGGAAGCGCCGTCGTCGCTCTCTGCATAGCAGACCGGCGACTCGCGTTCCGAGCCCGCGGTATAGCCGCGGTAGTACATGCGGAAGCGGTCGTTGTCCTTGAATACGCCCACGTAGGTCGACAGCGGCCCTTCCCAGGATTGATCGAACCGGACGGCTACGCCCTCCTCGCGAGGCGCATGCAGTCTTAGCTCGACGCCGGCGGTTCTTTCGATCATTCGATCGTCGACGAACAGCTCTCTCCGGTCTGCGATGTCGGCGATTTCAGTTTGTGAGAAAGCTGGTCGTGCGGCCGCGGCGAGCGGCAGAGCGAGTACGTGACGGCGCGTCAGGGACATAGTCAGCTGATAGGGTATCCAAGCTGTCAATTCCGTCTCCGGCTGCGGTCTGTTCGGGCGACGCCCTTAGAACCACTCGACCGATTTTGGCGGCGTGTTCGAGCACTGAATCGATTCCGTCATCCCCGACGAGATCGTCGCGCAAGCGGTGTCCTGGGCTGTGCGCTGGGCCTCCTCCTCGCTGGATCCTTTCGCCCGTGCGCAGTTGGTCTGTCCCTTATAGGTGACGCAGACTTCGCAACTGTAGCCGGTCACGTCCTGCATGGACGAGTAGATCAGGGCCAGCACCGCCAGACCGATCAAGATGGAGACTAGGGTTACTTTTGACATTCAGGATTTCCCTTTGGCGCGGTCAAGTCCTATGCTAACGCTGTGACTGTTTGATGGCGCGACTGCTCCGGTCTCGGCTCGCGGCAGTGCTGATTGTGGCGCTGGTCGCTATTCCTTTGCTCGGGCAGTTCTACGGGCGTCGCGGCCGACGGGGGGGATTCCGCGAGTATCCGGCGGGAATGGGCTTCGCCGACGAAAGCGTGCGCGCCGAGTTCTTCTTCACTCGACTGGCCTATCCGGGGTGGGGCGGGCGCCGGGGCGGGGGATCCTGGACGACCGACTGGCCCGAAGCCGAGTACCACTTTATGAACGGCGTGCGCCGTCTGACCGGCATCGACGCGGCTCAGGGCGGGCGTTACGTCGATCTTCAGTCCGACGAGATTTTCGAGTACCCCTGGCTCTACGGCGTCGAGGTCGGCCAGTGGGCGCTCGATGAAGACTCTGCGGCGAAACTCCGGGAGTACCTTCTGCGTGGCGGCTTCCTGATGGTCGACGACTTCCACGGCGGCTACGAGTGGGCTGCTTTTGTGGAGGGCATGAAGACTGTTTTTCCAGACCGGCCGATTGTGGAACTCGCTGACGATGAAGAGGTTCTCCACGTTCTTTACGACTTGGACCAACGGATACAGATCCCGGGATATCGCACCGTCTACTCCGGGGTCACGTGGGAGCGGGAGGACGGCATGCCCCCGCATTGGCGCGGGGTTTACGACGACGAGAATCGGCTCATGGTAGCCATCAACTTCAACATGGACCTGGGCGACGCCTGGGAACATGCGGATTATCCCGACTATCCAGAGAACATGACGGCTCTTGCTTACCGCTTCGGCATAAACTACGTCATATATGCGATGACGCATTGACGGCGGCAATATCCAGAGTGTTCGAGTTTTTCTTCAACTATCCGGTGTCGGTCTTTCGCAAGGGAGACTTTGTGTTTGGGAGCGGCTGGCCCGTGTGGCTCCTGCTCCTGCTCGTCGTGGCGGCCGGGGCGGCGCTTTTCTGGAACATGCGCAACAGCACCTCCGCGCTGTCCCCGCGGCGGTCATTTGCCCTGTGGGCTCTCCAGGCGGCGATGGCGGCCGTCGCCCTGTTCGCCCTCTGGCAGCCGGGGCTGGCGGTGCGCTCGCTGCGCTCCCAGCAAAACGTCGTCTCCGTGTTGCTCGACGTTTCCCGCTCGATGGCGCTCGGTGAAGGCGAAAGGTCGCGCCTACAGCAGGCCGTCGACACGCTGAACGCGGGAGTTCTTGACGGTCTACGGGAAAAGTTCCGCGTGCGTCTGTACGGCTTCGCGGGGAATCTGGAGCGCTACGAGTCGCTGGAGGCGCTTCCGTCTCCCGGCGACGCGACGAGGCTCGGCGAATCGGTCGGCGGCGTTTTGCGAGAGTCGGCCGCGACTCCTCTGGGCGCCCTCGTCGTCGTCAGCGACGGGTCTGATAATTCCGGGCTCTTCAGTCGCGAATTGATGGCCGACATCCGCCGCCGCAACGTTCCGGTCCACACCATTGGCGTCGGCCGCGAGTCGATACCGAACGACCTTGAGCTGCAGGCTGTGTCTCTTCCCCGACAGGCGCTGCCGAAATCGCGGGTTACCGCTCAGGCCACGATCCATCATCCCGGTGACGGCCGCTCCACCCGCCTCACCGTGCGCGACGGCGAAAAGATCATTGCATCGAAGGATGTGACGTTGGCGCGCGGCGAGGACGTCGAGACGGTGCGCGTCGACTTTCCCGCCGGCGAGGCCGGCATCCGCGACCTACGCTTCTCGGTCGATCCGTTGGACGGCGAGGAGATCACGGGCAACAATGCCTTGCGTCGGGTCCTCGACGTCCCCCGCGGACGACGCAAGGTGCTCTATGTGGAGGGAGAGCCGCGCTGGGAATATAAGTTCCTCCGACGCGCGGTTCAAAAGGACGAGAGCGTCCAACTGACGACGCTGCTGCGCACGTCGACCAACAAGTTCTACCGCCAAGGAGTCGACGGTCCGACGGACTTGCAGAACGGCTTCCCGGATTCGGCGGAGGAGTTGTTCAAGTACGAGGGACTGATGATCGGCAGCTTCGAGGCGGCCGCTTTCACGCCCGCGCAACAGGAGATGATTCGGGACTTCGTGTCCAAGCGCGGCGGCACGTTGATGATGTTGGCCGGCCGCAACGGATTGGCTGACGGCGGCTGGGCGGCCTCGCGCGTGGCGGATGCCTTGCCGGCAAAGCTCAGCAGCGGCGGCGCTACTTTCGAGCGAGAAAAGGTTGCCGTTCGTTTGACTCCTTACGGAGCCGACTCCCTGCTGACGCGCTTGGACGGCTCCGACCAGAAGAACCGTGAACTTTGGGACGGGATGCCCGATATCGCCGACTATCAGAGCATCGGCGAGCTGAAGCCCGCGGCCGTCACGCTGCTGGAAGCCGAGGGGCCCCGCGGCTGGATTCCCCTGTTGGTGCGCCAGAACTACGGCCGCGGCCGCGCCATGATCTTCGCGACGGGCGGTTCCTGGCGGTGGAAGATGGGCCTGCCCCACGAGGATCAACGGCACCACACTTTCTGGCGTCAGTTGCTGCGGGGGCTGGTCACGGGCGCTCCTGAGCCCATCCACTTGACTACCGATCGCTCCGTCTACTCGGACGATCCGACCATCCAACTCCGGGTTCAGGCGCGAACAAAAGAGTTCGAGGCTGCCAACAACGCGCTGGTGACCGCAACCTTGACTCCCGAGACGGGCGAGCCGGTAACGGTGGAGATGCGTCCTTCGCCTGAAGATCCAGGAGTGTATCTCGCCGAAGCCATTGCGCCTACGCCGGGCGCTTACCGTATTGAGGCCAAGGCTTTCGTCGGCGACGACTCGCTGGGAGGAAGCGTTTTGCACGTGCGCCGCGAGAACGGCGTCGCCGAGAACTTCTCTCCGGCACAGAACCGCAGCCTGCTGGAGAAGCTCTCTGAGCAGACCGGCGGTCAGTACTGGACGCTCGACGAGGCTGCCGCTCTGCCGGACCAGATTCGATTCTCCGAAGCCGGCATCACCGCCCGAGAAATCCTGGACCTCTGGGACATGCCGCTCATGTTCCTGCTGTTGTTCGGCCTGAAGGCGACCGAGTGGCTGCTGCGCCGCCAGTGGGGGACGGTATGATCGCGCGAATCCTGTTGGTCACGGCGCTCTCGACGGCGGCAGCTCAAGCCGACCTGCATGTCCTCATCGTTGGCGGCCTGGGGGGTGAAGAGCGCTATGAGACCCGCTTCGCGGAGGAGATTGAGCGCTTGGAGCGCGCGGCGAAAGAGTCCGTGGGCGAGTCCGGCAGCGTCATCGTCGTACCTGGCGCCGAGGCCAAGCAATCGAAGTTGGATTCGTCTTTGGCGACGCTGAAAGATCGGTTAGGCGCAGAGGACGAGTTGGCCGTCTATTTGATTGGACACGGAACGGCGACGAGCCGGTCTTACAAGTTCAACATTCCCGGTCCGGACGTCACCGCCGTTTGGCTGGCCGAAAGACTGGGGGCGATTGCCGCCAAGCGCCAAGTGGTTGTTGTGGCCACAAGTTCCAGCGGCGCCGCCGTGGAGGCGCTGGAGGCTCCGGGACGGATTGTGATCACCGCCACGAAGAACGGCCGCGAGCGCAACGCCGCCTGGTTTTCCAAGTACTGGACGGACGCCTTTGAGGACCCGGAGGCCGATACGAACAAGGACGAGCGCATCACGGTCCAAGAGGCGTTCGCCTTTGCCGACGCCAAGGTGCAAGGGTTTTTTGAGTCCGCAAGCAACCTAGCCACCGAGCATGCGCGTCTATCGGGAGATGCGCCGGAGACGTTCACGCTGGCTCGACTGGGGAAGGCGGCTGAGATCCGCGGAAACCCGGCGCTGCGCCCGTTCATCGAGCAGCGCGACGCCGTCGAGCAGAGGATCGAGCAATTGAAGCTGCGCAAGGAAGCGATGGACGAGAACGCGTACTTCGACGAGCTGGAGACGTTGCTGCTCGAACTAGCCACCCTCGATGCATCCATCGAGGAGCTGGCCGCCCAGCAGGAGCAGCAACCTTGACGTCGCGCGCGCACCTCCGCTTGAGCTGTTGCAGCCCCGGCTTTGCCCTGTGCCCATCGCTGCTGCTCTTGCTCGCCGCTGCGCCGCTGTTGGCCGTCTACGGCGACGAGCGCGGCGCTCGCGACCCCTCGCTCATCCCCTGCGACGTCCAGTGGGACCGCGGCCGCCGGCCGCAGGCGACGGCCTGTTACCGCAAACTGCTCGAGTCCCGCGACCCCGCTGTGCGCGCCGAAGCTTGGTGGGCGCTCGGCGACGTCAAGCAGGCCAACGAGGTCTTCCGCGCCGCGATCGACGCCGATGAGTCCAACCCCGACCTCCGCGTCCGCTGGGGCTACTTGTACGTCCAGACGCACCAAGAGTCGGAGGGCATGAACCTTTTCCAAGAGGCCCTCAAGATCGACGAGGACCACGTCGCGGCGAAGCTCGGCACCGCCGGCGTCATGGGCTCGCGTTTCGAAGAGAAGGCCAAGGGGATCATCAAGGAAGCGCTGGAATCCACGCCCGACCAAATGCTCGCCCACCTCATGCTGGCCCGAATGCAGTTGGAGGAGGGCGACCGCGAGACCGGCCGCAAGACTCTCGCCACGGCGCTTGAAAAGGCGGAGTCGCTCGGTCGCTCGCCGCTCGAAGTCTACGCGCTCTACGCCGCCGCCGACTACCAAGACGGGAAGCTCCAAAGCGACTGGGTCCGAAAAGCCCTGGAGCACAATCCGCGCTACGGAGAAATCTATGCCGAGATCGCGCACTTCTACGTCATCACGCGCCGCTACCGCGAAGCGATTGAGATGTACCAGAAGGCGATTGAAGTCGATCCCGCTCTCTGGTCCGCGCACGCCGACCTCGGCGTCAATCTGCTGCGCGAGAACCGCGACGCCGAGGGCCGTCGGCACCTGGAGATCGCCTACGAGGGCGACCCTTTCTCGGCGCGCACGGTGAACACCCTCCGCCTCGTCGACAGCTTCGAGAACTTCCGCACCTTCTCCAACAAGGACCTTCTTCGCAGCGCAGCTCCCGACGCCGACACTTTGGCCGCTGCCGAGATCGTCGTTCGGCTCCACAAGGACGAAGCGAGTCTTCTCCGCGACTACGCTATCGACCTGTCGGAGCAGAGCGCCGAGCGCTTCGGCAAGAAGTACGGATTCAAGCCCGAGAAGCCGATCTACGTCGAACTCTATCCCGACCACGACGACTTCGCGGTTCGAACGATGGGTCTACCCGGCGTAGGCCTCCTCGGCGTGACGTTCGGCTACCTGGTCGCTATGGACTCGCCGTCGGGCCGCGAGCCCGGAAGCTTCCATTGGGGGACCACGCTATGGCATGAGATGGCCCACGTCTTCACCTTGGAGGCGACGAACCACCTGGTCCCGCGCTGGTTCTCTGAAGGCGTGTCGATGTACGAGGAGTGGGAGGCTCGACCCAACTGGGGCGAGCGCATCAACCCTGACTTTATCCACGCCTTCCATGAAGGCAAACTGCTTCCCGTTGCGGAGCTCGACAAGGGCTTCCTGCGTCCGAGTTATCCGCAACAGATTGCCGTCTCCTACTTCCAGGCCGGGCTTGTCTGTCGCATGATCGACCGCCAATGGGGCCCGGAGAAGGTCGTCGCCATGCTGAAGGCTTTCGCTAAGCCGGAGACCTCTACCGCTTCGGCCGTGCGCACCGTGCTCGGAGTTGAGCCCGAGGAGTTCGATAAGCGATTCAAGACGTACCTCACTGGGGAGCTTGGACCCATGGGCGAGAAGGGCGTCTTGAAGACCTGGCGCGGCAAGCTCAAGGGGCTGCTCACCAAAGCGAGCGAGAAGGATTGGGAAGGCGTGATTGCCGACGCTCCGGAGGTCCGCGACCTTTACCCCGACTACGTCGAGTCGGGCAGTCCTTACGTCTTGCTCGCTCGCGCCTTCGACGAGACCGACCAGCGCAGCCAAGCGATCGAGCAGTTGGAAGAGTACTTCCGTCGCGGCGGCCGTCAGCCGGCGCAGCTCAAGCAGCTGGCCGAGTGGCTGCATGAGGCCGATCGCCGAGCCGACGCCATTGCTCCGTTGGAAGAGTTGCTTTGGGTCTGGCCGATCGACGAGGAACTGCATCGCGACCTCGGCGATTGGTTGCTGTCGGAGGGCCGCGAGAAGGAGGCGCTGCGCGAGTTCGCGGCCCTGTTGGCGTCGGGTCCCATCGACAAGGCGGGAGCGCACTTCCGTCTAGCGGAAACCTATCATAAGATGGACGATTCGCGGATGACCCGACGGCACCTGCTACAGGCCCTCGAAGCAGCTCCCGGATACCGACCCGCACAGAAACTTTTGCTCGAAACCAAGCGTAGCCAGGCCACAAAATAGGGAAACATGAGTCTTACCGCCAAACCCATGGAGTCGCTTGAAAGCGACGACGCACGCCGCCTGATTGAGAATTTTCATAGCTCGATCGGACGCATTCGAGAGCAGGTCCGCAAGATCGTGGTCGGTCAGGACGAGGTCGTCGAGCATCTCATGCTGACGCTGCTCGTCGGCGGTCACTGCCTCATCACGGGAATGCCCGGCACGGCCAAGACGCTGCTGGTGCGGACGCTCGCCGAGGCGCTCGGCCTGACATTCAAGCGCATCCAGTTCACCCCCGACTTGATGCCCACCGACGTCACCGGTACGGACATCATTGAAGAGGATCCAACAACCGGCCGCCGCGTCTGGACGTTCATTCAGGGGCCGCTGTTCACCAACGTCCTGCTCGCCGACGAGGTCAACCGCACGCCGCCCAAGACCCAGGCCGCGCTCCTGGAGGCGATGCAGGAGAAGAGCGTGACGGTTCGCGGCAACACCTATAACTTGGAGCCGCCGTTCTTCGTCCTCGCCACCCAGAACCCGATTGAACTCGAGGGCACCTACCCTCTGCCTGAAGCCCAACTGGATCGCTTCCTCTTCAACGTCGTGTTGGACTACCTCTCCGCGGACCAGGAGATCGACGTGGTCAACCGGTTCACCGGCGGCGTCCCGCCCTCCGACGTCGAGGCGTGCACCACGGCTGAAGACATCGTTCAGTTCCAATGGCTCGTCAAGCAGGTTCCCGTCTCCGAGGCCGTCAATCGCCACGCTGTCGAACTCGTCCGGGCCACTCGCCCTTCCGACCCGATCGCCCCTGAGGTGGTCAAGAAGTACGTCAACTACGGCGCTTCGGTGCGCGCCACCATGTTCATCACCATGGCGGCAAAAGCGAAGGCGCTCATGGACGGCCGCTTCCATGTGACGACGGACGACGTTCGTTCGCTCGTTCTGCCCGTTCTGCGCCACCGCGTGCTGGTCAACTTCTACGCCGAGTCCGACAAGGTCGATACCGACGACGTGCTGACCCGGATGCTGGAGGCCATGCCGGCGCCGAGGGACGACGCCTAGTGCCCGTTCCCCGTCTTCTCGATCCGCAGATCCTCGGCCGACTATCGAATATCGAGTTGGTCGCGCGTTCGGTCGTGGACGGGTTTCTCACGGGCCTGCATCGCTCCCCGTTTTTTGGATCGAGTCTGGACTTCGCCGAGTATCGGCCGTACGTCCAAGGGGACGACCCGCGCTTCGTCGACTGGAACGTCTACTCGCGTACCGACCGTACCTACATCAAGCGCTATCTCGGTGAGACGAACACCAATCTCGTCATGTTGCTCGACTCGTCCGCCTCGATGGGCTTCGGGTCCGGCAAGGTCACCAAGCTTGAATACTCGAAGTACCTGACGGCCTCGCTGGCCTATCTATGCAAGCGGCAACACGACGCTTGCGGCCTGATCGTCTTCGACGAGAAGGTTCGCGACTACCGCCACCCGGCCACTCGCCCCGGACACTTCCAGAGCCTACTCCACGTGATCGACAAGGCAGAGGCATCTACCGGTACCGACCTCGAACTTCCCTTTGAGCGCTTCCGTCAGTACGTGTCCAAGCGCGGCCTCGTCGCCCTCATCTCCGACTGCTATGAGGATCCGGACAAGATCATTGAGGGCATCCGACCGCTCGCCTATCAAGGCCAAGACATCGCCGTCTTTCAGGTCCTCGACCCCGACGAATTGAAGCCGAAGATTTCCGAGTCGACCGTGGTCGAAGACATGGAGACCGGCGAGATGATTGAAGTCTCCGCTGATTTCGCGGGCCGAGAATACCCCCAGCGCATCCAGTCGCATATCGAAGAGGTGAAAGCGGCGGTGCAAGGCGTTGGAGGCGATTACATCCTTCTGGATACCTCCAAGCCCCTCGACCTCGCCCTTCGCGAGTACCTATTGTTCCGCCAGAGGAGAGCGTAGATGTCGTTTGTCGCACCACTCTTCTTGGCGGGTCTTGCAGCTCTGGCGTTGCCGCTCTGGATCCACCTGCTTCAGCGTGAGAACCCGATCCGGCTGCCGTTCTCCTCCATTAAGTTTTTTGAGAAGCGCAAGCAGTCCACCATGATGGAGCGCCGCTTCCGCTATCTCCTGCTCATGGGTCTGCGGTTGGCCCTGTTGGCGCTCGCGGTCTTGGCCTTCGCCAAGCCGATTTGGGAGCGTGCTCCGACCACGGCGACGGAGGGGTTTCCGGCCCTGCATCTCATCGCCGTGGACACTTCGCTCTCGATGCAATACGGCGATCGTTTCGCGCGCGCGCAGGCCGCCGCCGATGGCATCGTCGACTCCATGAAGCCCGCCGATCAAGCCCAGATCCTCACCATGGGCCCCTCGGTCAGCGTCATCACGGAGCGGCTCTCTGATCCTGTCGAGCTTAAGGAGGCGATTCGTTCCCTGAAGCCCGGCGTCTCGCGGAACTCCTACGGCGATGCCGTGGAGGCCGCGCGCAGTCTCGCACCCGAGTCCGACACGCGCGTTGAACTGCATCTGTTGACGGATGCTCAAAACTCCGCGATGCCGGGGCGCTTTTCCGACCTGGTGCTCCCAACGCTGACCACCTTGGACGTCCAAGACTTCTCCGGCGGCAACGACCAGAACTGGGCCGTAGAGAGCGTTCGCGGAACCCTGCGGATGGCGGGTGCGGACACGCCTCGCCTGGAAGTTAGCGTCGCCGGCTTTGCCCTTGAGGCCGCTCGCCGCACAGTCAGTCTTAAGATCAACGATGCGGTGGTCGCATCCCAGACAGGGGAAGTCCCCGCGATGGGCCGGGCCTCCTTCTTATTCGAGGACTTCGAGGCGCCCAAGGGCTTTTCGCGCGCCGAGGTCGTCCTCTCTCCGTCGGATGATTTGCCCGCCGACGACCATCGCTGGGCTGCGCTGGACAACTCCGCGCCGGCGCCTCTGCTCTTTGTGACGCGGGATCGAAGGCGCCGTGACGCGACGTATTTTCGCGCCGCGCTGCAGGCTTCATCCGCCGCGGTCTTCGACGTGCGCTCGGTTTCCCCCGGAGAAGCCGCTCGCCTGAGTCTCAATGACTTCGCCTTGGTGATCCTGTCGGATGCCGGCGGCACGGCGCTCGAGTCCAAGCTTGCGGACTATGTTGAAGGCGGGGGGGCGGTTGTCGTCGCGGTCGGCCCGGAAATCGCTGGGCGAGGCAAGACGCCCGTGCTTGAGCGCCGTGCGGCTCCGTCCAAGCTCGCCGGACCGGGCGGCTACGCAACGGCGGGCCAGGTCGACCAGTCGCATCCCGCTTTCGGTCGAGTCGAGCGCCTGCGCGGCGTGAAGTTCTTCCGCTACGCTCGCCTTGCGCCGGAGGAAGGCGACGACACGCCGGCGCTCTTTGCCGACGGTTCTCCCCTTTGGCTCGAACATGAAGTGGGCGACGGCCGGGTCGTGCTGCTGGCCTCCTCGCTCGACAACGTTTGGAACGACCTCCCGGTTCTTCCGCTCTTCGTCCCCTTCGCCGCCGAGACCGCGCGTTATCTCTCCGGTTCCGGGGACGACAGCCGACAGGCCGTCGTCGACCAAAGTTTCGAGCTGCGTCGCCGCAGGGACGAAGGCGAGGCCGTTCAGGTCATCGATCCCAACGGCGACCGCGCCCTCACGCTCTCCGAGTCCGCCTCCGCCACCGACGTCCCTCTGACGGCCGCTGGATTCTACGAATTGCGCAGTCCAGGGCGAAGCGAACTGATCGCCGTCAACGCCGATCCGCGCGAATCGAACCTACGTCCCATTGAGGCCGACACTCTTGCTTTATGGCAAGAGACCGGCCGCGCCGAGGGCGAGATTGAGGCCGAAGGTGAGGAAACGCTCATTCAGCCGCCTCCTATCCGCTTGTGGAAGTGGTTATTGTTCTTGCTCGCGGCGGCGGTACTGTTAGAATCCGTCGTAGCGAATCGCCATTTAGCCGTGCGTAGAGAGGTGTAACAAACCGTGTCGTCATCCGGAAGCTTAGAGCAATATCTCTCGCGTTTTCGGAGCCGGCTGAAGGTGAGTCTCGCTTCCCGCGGCGTGGGTGCGATGGCGGCGGCGGCCCTCCTACTGACGGCCGTGTTGGTATTCATTGCCAACCAGTACGCTTTTTCCGACGCGAGCATCGTCAGCGCCCGTACGGTCCTCATCGCGGGGCTCGCTGCGACGGCGCTCATTCTGTTGGTGCGCCCGCTGAGTCGCCTCAAGAAGCGAGGCGTCGCGGACGAGGTCGAGCGGTCCGTACCGGCGTTTGACGGCCGAGTGGAAACGTTCGTAGACGCCAACCGCCGCGTCGAGGACGGCGCTCCCAGGAGTCCGCTGCTCGACCTGCTGGCCGCCGACGCTCTGCGGGTCGCTGAAACCTCCCCGCCGAATGAAGTTGTTACGGGCGGGCGCATTGCGGCGTTCGCCGGACTGGGCGTCGTCTCACTCGCGATCCTACTTTGGCTGGGTACGGCCGGACCGGGCTATTGGGGATACGGTACGGAGCGGCTTTGGGCCGGTTGGTTGAAGACTGATACGGCTCCGCTCTATGACATGCTCGTGGAGCCCGGAGACGCCGTCGTCCGCTCGGGCGCCGGGCTGAAAGTCCGTGCCGAACTGATCGGGCTCGACACGGACTCGCTCGTGATTGCGGCGCAATACGAGTCCAGCGTGGATTGGGAACGCGCGCCGATGGCCCCGCGAATGGAGGGCAGCGGCTTTGAGTTCACCTTCGTCGGGGTGACCGAGCCTTTTACCTACTACGTCTCCGGCGGCGGCATGGAGAGCGAGCGTTTCCGCGTCGACGTCGTCGAGATGCCGGACGTCGAGAACGTCAAGCTGACCTACGCGTTCCCAAAATGGACGGGCCTAGATCCGATCGTTGAGGATCCGGGCGGCGATATCCGGGCAGTGATCGGGTCCCAAGTGACGGTAGAGATCACCACCGATCGAGAATTGGTCGGCGGCGTTCTGATTGTGGAGACGGAGGGGGAAGAGCGGGTCACGCTCGACGCCGATGACCTGAACGCCCGAGCTGAGATCGAAGTCTCCGCCGACGGATCCTATTACGTCGCCGCCATGTACGACGGCCAGCCGGTCCGCCTCACGGAGGACTTCTTCATCACTGCCACGCCGGATGAGGCTCCGACGGTCAAGATCAAGTCTCCGGGACGAGATTGGAAGGCGACCAATATTGAAGAGGTCACTGCCGAGCTGGAGGCGGTCGACGATTTCGGACTACGCGGTATGGAACTGCACTACTCCGTCAACGGCGGCGAGTTTGAGAAGGTGGCCGTCGGCGGCGGCGGTCAGAAGGCGAATCGCGAACATACGTTCTACCTCGAAGATTTCCGTTCCGTGGACGTGTTCGCGGTGGAGGAGATTCCTCCGGCCATGACGCCGCTCAAGCCCGGCGATTTGGTGTCCTACTACGTCGTCGCGCGGGACCACGCCAAGTCCTCGCGTACGGACATGTACTTTATTGAGATCCAGCCGTTCGACCGGCGTTTCTCGCAATCCCAGCAAGCCGGCGGCGGGATGCAAGGCGGCCAGCAACAGCAGGACGAGATCTCCAAGCGGCAGAAGCAGATCATCGCCTCGACTTGGAACTTGATTCAAGAGCGGCAGGAAGGCGGGGGGCGGTCGCGCGAGGAGATTCGCGAGGCGGCCAGGCTCCTTTCCGAGTTGCAGCTCACGCTGCGGGACCAAGCCAACACCCTGGCCGAGCGGACCCGCGCCCGCCAACTGACTGAGACCAACGAGACCTTCCGGCTGTTTGTGGAGCATCTAGAGTTGGCTGCCAAGGCGATGGAGCCGGCTTCCGACAAGCTCGCATCCTACGATCTCAACGACGCTCTGGCACCGGAGCAGAAAGCGCTGCAACACGTCCTGCGCGCCGAGGCGTTGTTCACCGACATCCAGGTCGCCATGCAGCAGGGCGGCGGCGGCGGAGGAGGCGGCGCCGGACGCGACCTCACGGAGATGTTCGAGCTCGAGATGGATCTTGAGAAGAACCAATATGAGACCGGGGGCGGCGCGAGTTCGCAGCAGCAGCTTGAGACGGAGATTGACGACGCCTTCAAGAAACTGGAGGAGTTGGCCAAGCGCCAGGAGCAGCTTGCCGAGCAGGCCGAGAACAAAGACGCCCAGAGTTTCGCCGAGCGCTGGCAGCAAGAGATGCTGCGACGCGAGGCGGAGGAACTGAAGCGCGAGTTGGAGCAGCTGCAGCGCCGCTCGCAGAACCAACAACAGGCCCAGAATCAGCAGGAATCGCAGGGATCTCAGTCGCAGTCGGGCCAGAGCGGCCAACAGGGTCAACAGGGCGGCCAATCCCAGCAGCAACAACAGATGCTGGACCGCGCGATCGAGCGCTTGGAGCGCGCCACGTCAGAGATGCAGCAAAGCGCCCAACAGCAGCAAGGCGGACAACAAGGCGCGCAACAGCAGGGTTCGCAGCAGCAACAGGGACAGCAGGGACAACAAGGCGGGCAGCAAGGCGCCCAGCAGCAACAGCAACGGGCCGCCGCCGCTCAGCGCGCCCAGCAACAGCTCAACCAGGCGCTCTCTGAGCTGACGCAACAGCGCAAGCAACAGAACACGGGCCAACTCGGTGAGCTCGCTCGCCAAGCCGAGCAGCTGGTTGATCGGCAGGAAAAGGTCCAGCCCCAGTTGGAAGACGCTCTTCGCAAGGCACTGGCCGAGATGAAGGCCGCCGAGGAAGCGGGCAAGCCGCGCAGCGTCCCCAGCGGCCTGTCTCGTCAACAAGAGCGTGCGCTGTCGGCCGAGAAGTCGGAGATGTTTGAGAATCTTGAGACGCTTCAGCGCGAGGCGCAGCAGGCCGTCCGGCGTATGCGAGATTCCCAACCCGGCGCTTCTCGACAGTTGCGCGAATCTTTGAGCGAACTGCAACAGTCCGAGGTCGGCCCCAAGCTCCAGAAGGCGGCCGACTATATCCGCCGCGGTGGAGCGCCCTATGTGGCTTCGAGCGAGGAGAGCGTTTCGAGCGCCCTGCGAGAGTTCCGCGACGGTCTACGCGACGCTGAGCGCGCCGCGAGGGAAGGAGGCGGCGAACGCGGGCGTCCCGACTTGGAGAGAGCGTTGTCCGACATGCAGGAACTGCGTCGCCAGCTTGAGGAAGCCGCCGGTCTTGGAAACCAATCCGGCGAGCAAGGCGGCGGGCAGCAGCAGGCTCAGCAGGGCGGACCAGGCCAACAACAGCAAGGCCAGCAGTCCGGCCAGGGCGGGGGCCAGGGGGGCCAACAAGGGCAGGGACAGCAAGGTCAACAGGGGCAGGGACAGCAAGGCCAGGGCCAACAGTCCGCTCAAGCCGGTTCGCAACCGGGCCAACAGCCTGGCGGTCAACAACCCGGCAGCCAGGGGCAGTCAGGGCAGCAGCCCGGACAGGGCCAACAAGGCACGCAGCCAGGTCAGGGGCAGGGCGGCCAAGGCGGCTCCGGCCAGATCACTGAGCAGGCGAACGGCGGCCAAAACCCCGGAACGCAGGGGCGCGGCAGCAGCCTCTCGCGGCGCGGCGGTCCCTCCACCGGGCCGAGCGGCTCGAACTACGGCGATTGGGAGCCTGCCCGAAGTTGGCAGGATCTTGACCCGCAAACCATTGCCGAGATCCGTCGCCGCATTGAAGAAGTCGCCGGCGAAGTGCCGCAACTCACCAACCGGCTGCGCCGGAGCGGCGTTTTTGAGGAGGATCTCCAGCAACTCCGCAACTACGCTCGCGGGCTCGACGCCGGCCGCTTCCAGGGCAATCCTGAGCTCGTAGAGCGCGAGGTCCGCGAATTGACGTCATTGCTTGAGCAGCTCGAACTTCAGGTCCGTCGCCAGGTGGAGACCGACGAGGGCGGGGAAGTTCGCTCGCTGGTCTCCCAGCCCGTGCCCGAGGAGTATCGCGAGGCGGTGGCTGAGTATTTCCGGAAACTGAGTGAGGGCGCCCCCAAGTAGGCCGCCCGAGGTCATTTTGTGAGGGAATTGTCTAGTGTTAAAAGCCCGAAACGGCTGGTAGGATAATCGTCGGATGGATACGCGCCCAGAGCTGACGACGGAGATGTTCTCCGGACGAAGAAACTTTAGCGATGAGGTCAGCAGGCGGATCGTCCAGTCAGAAATCGAAGGGGGCGTGCATCTCGGCGATTTGCCGCAGGGCGCTAAGCTACGCGTCGATACCGAAAACCGCTCGTACGCCGTTGTCATTCGCGACAACGCGACTGCTTACATCTCGGGACATCCGGTCTTTTGCCCGGACCCGATTCTCGTGAATATCCACGGATCGAGCTGGGGCGGATCCATGCTGAAGACGGCCTACATCGGCCGCGGCATGCATCTGGAATTCCACCACCCCCGCTACGAGACGATCACGACTTCGAAGATCCTCAACGTCCGTAGCGAATCGGCGCCCAGCTAGCCGCAGGCTGCGGCGAGATCACGTCTACCCGTGCGACTGGAATCGAGCATTGACCTCGCTCCAATCGATGTGATCCAGGAACTTGTCGACGTACTCCGCCTTGCGGTTGTGATAGTCGATGTAGAACGCATGCTCGTAGACGTCGATCACCACCAGCGGGATCGCCATCCACAACGGACCTTGCGCATGCTCGTCGCTGATGACGTTGTAGAGCTTCCCGTTTACCGGATGCTGCACCAGCATCGTCCAACCCGCAGCACCCTTCGCTGATGACGCGAAGTCCGCCGCCCACTTCTCCAGCGACCCGAAGCGCTTGGTGATCGCGGTCCGCACGTCTTCAGCCGGATCAGGAGCTTTCTCCACTAGCCCGTCGAAGTACATCTCGTGCAGCACTACGCTGTTGCCGCGGCTGCTGACCATGCGCTTCAAGGCGCCGAACTCGGGCCCGCTCAAGGCCTCGCCGGATTCGATCGACTCCTCGATCTTTGCGTCCGCCATCTTGTATCCGCGCAACGCGCCGCCATAGTGTGCCGTGTGGTGCGGCGCGATTTGCTCCGCGCTCAGGAAGCCGGGAATCGACTTGTGCTTCAGCGGCTTCAGCTCGCCCGTGACCAAGCCGCTGTGCGAGAAATCCAAGCCGCCGGGCTGGTCGTGATGAGCCGCCTCCGCTTCGCCGGGAACAATCAAGTTGCCCAACGCCGCCCCGGAGGAGAAGAAAACGAATTTGCGTCGATCGAAAGAGGTCATGTTCGCTCCGCCCACAGCATACCCTTACTCGCCCGTCAGCGCTGTCACATGCGCCGCGCCGGCTGCCGCTAGCCCTTCCAGGTTGTACCCGCCCTCCAGCACCGAAACCACCCGTCCGTCCGCCGTCTCTGCCGCTAGATCCAACAGCCGGCGCGTCATCACGGCGAAGTCTTGATCCGTCAACGTGAAATCGCCAAGAGGGTCGCCGGCCCGTGAATCGAACCCCGCCGAGACCAGCACCAGGTCCGGCCGGAACTCCCTTGCGCGAGGCAAGAACTCTTCGAGAGCTCCAATGATCTCAACGGCGCCGCTCCCCGCCGCCAGCGGCCGATTGACCGTGGTCTCCTCGCCGTCCCCCTCGCCCGTCTCATTCGCCGCGCCCGTACCCGGATACCAGGGCGACTGATGGGATGAGTAGAACAATACGCTCGGGTCCGCGTAGAAGATGTCCTGCGTGCCGTTCCCGTGGTGCACGTCCCAATCCACAATCAGCACTCGATCCAGTCCGTGTTTCTGCTGCGCGTAGCGCGCCGCCACGGCGATGTTGTTGAACAGGCAAAAGCCCATCCCCTGTGCTGGGCGAGCGTGGTGCCCCGGCGGCCGTACCGCGCAGAATGCGTTTCCCAGGTCTCCGGCGACCACTGCGTCCACGGCTTGGAGCACGCCGCCTGTCGCCGTCCGCGCGACGTCATAGGATGCCGGCGAGATGTGCGTGTCGCCGGTGGAAAGCGTCCGATATCCCTGCTGGACGTCCTGCTCGACCAGTGCGATGTAATCGCGGTCATGGCAGAGAGCTAGTTCGTCGACCGCCGCGCGCCTTGGCTCGATGGTCGTCAACCGGTCCGCCAAGGGCTCCAAGGCCTCGCGCACCGCCGCGATCCGCGCGGGTTGTTCAGGATGCCGCTCCCCGGTCTCATGATCGAGGTAGCGATCCTCAAGCAGGAGACCGGTTACCACTCTGTCTCCGGGGCCAAATCGTTCTCAGTCGGTCCTTCATCGCTCGGCGACTGTGCGTGATCGCGCAGCGCATCCAGCCGGGGCTTCGCCTGTGAATGCCACCAGCGCAAGTCCATCAGTTCGCGGCCTAATTCGGTCAGACGCTTGTTCAGGATGTCGTGTTCGGCCTCAAGCAACTGCGCTTCCACGGGTTGTAATTCCGGGGAACGTCCCGGAGTCTTGCGCATCCAAACCCAGAAATACTGTTCACCCGCGCCCTCGAAACGCTCGATCACCAGATCGCTCTCCCTGGCCGCTCGAATGGCGTCCATCGCCGAAAAGCGAACTCCGTGCCAGCTGTCTCGGGGCGTCGCCTCGATCCTTGGATCGCCTTGCGCCTGAAATTTGAACAGCGCCCCCGGCGCCAGCCGTCGACCCACCTCGGCGATGTAGCTCCGAACCACGTCCAATGACGGAATGTGTTGGAAGACTACGAAGCTCAACGCAAAATCCAAGCGTGTCTCGCCCAACGCCGAGAGATCCACGCCGTTAGTGGCGTAGAGCGAGACGTTGTCCGCGGCTTCTAAGCGTTCGCGAGCCCGCGTGATCATCTCGTCGGAGACGTCTACGCCGTGCACATGCCCAAACACGTCGGCCAGCGGCCCGGTCATCCGCCCGGCGCCGCAACCGATCTCCAGCACCGTCATGGACTTGGGGTCTCGGTCCCCGGCAATCGTCGCCAGGTCGTCCTCCACCACGCCGCGGACCGTATCGCGACCCGAGGCAGCGAACTCTTCTTCCGTCCATTCTTCCTGACCGCTGGCGATGAAGTGATAGGCGTTCTCGCGCGCACGGGCGTCCCATTCGGCCTTCATGCGTTCGGAGTTGGAGAGGGTCTGAGACATCGTAAGGGAAGGCCCGCGCCTTGCTAGACTATTCTCACTAACGCGGCTTCCCATGTCGACATCACGCACCCCGGAGTTCACCGCCGCCGTCCCGCAATGGCTCGCCTTGTCGACTGCGGCGATGATGCTCGCGTCCTTGTACCTGACCTTCGTCTGGGTTCCGATGGAAGCCTCCATGGGGGTCGTACAGCGCATCTTCTACCTGCACGTACCGTCCGCCTTCGTCGCCTTTACGGCCTTTGTCATCGGCGGCGTAGCCAGCATCCGCTACCTCGCCACACGCGAGGCTCGCTTCGACGAGCTCTCGGTTTCGGCCAACGAGGTCGGTCTGCTGTTTGCGGTCGTCAACTTGATCACCGGGTCCTTGTGGGCGCGTCCGATTTGGGGCGTGTGGTGGGCTTGGGACGCTCGCCTGACGACGATGCTGCTGCTGGCGTTGATCTACCTGGCGTATCTTGTTCTGCGGCAGTCCGTCGTGGAGCCCACCCACCGTGCGGTCGTTTGCGCCGTCGTCTCGATCTTCGGCATGGTCGACATCCCTATCGTGTACATGGCCAATCAGTGGTGGCGGACACAGCACCCGGCGCCGGTACTGAGCGGGGACGGATCCCTCGCGCCGGAAATGCGCTTCGTGCTGTATTTCAGCTTTGCGGCCCTGCTGATGCTCTTTTGGTGCCTCGTCCGCATGCGCAGGCGCATTGAGCGCCTCCGCACCGAAGCGGACGGTCTCCGGCGCACTTTGCACGCAATTTAGACCCAAGGGGAATAGACAGTCATGGAAGAGAATCTCAAGTGGATCTGGTACGCGTTCTCCATCGCCTGGGTACTGCATCTGGCGTACGTCTACACGCTCGCTTCGCGCCAGAAGAAGCTCAACGACGAGGTCCAGAACCTCCGCGCTCAGCTTGAAGAGCACGACACCGGCGAGTAGCCCGGACACCATTGGTGCGAGAATAGCCTCGCCATGAGGCTCTCCCTTCCTTTCCTTCTTTTCATCGTCTGCTCGCTCGCTCCCTCGCTCTTCGCCCAGCCGACTCTCTGGTACGACGAGCCCGCTGCCGAGTGGCTTGAAGCTCTCCCCGTCGGCAACGGTCGGTTGGGCGCGATGGTCTTCGGCGGCACGGAGAAGGAGCGCATCCAGCTCAATGAGGACACTCTGTGGGCGGGCGGTCCGCTGGATCGTGACCGCAAAGGCGCCTACAAACACTTGCCGGAAATTCGCCGACTCCTCTTCGCCGGCGAGTACGTGGCTGCGGAGGAACTGGTCGAGCAGGAGATTATGGGCGAGCGGATCTACCCGCTCGGCTACCAAACCCTCGGCGACTTATGGATTGAGACCGATCCTCCCCAGCACGTTCCCTCCTACCGCCGCGAACTCAACCTGGATTCAGGCATCGCCCGCACGGAATTCAAGTCGGGAGGGGCGACGCATGTGCGCGAGGTCTTTGCGAGCGCTCCCGCCGGGGCGATCATCGTCCGGCTGTCCGCGGATGGGCCGGGCAGGATCACCGCACGGATCCGTCTGGACCGCATCGTGGACGCGACCACGGCCGCAAAGGGCTCCACCCTGGCGATGCGCGGACAGGCCACCCACGGCGGCGAGCATCCCGGCGTGCGTTTTGAAGCTCGTCTTCGAGCCGTCGCGGAGGGCGGCTCTGTGGAAGCCGTCGGCGACTCGCTGCAGATCCGCGGGGCGGATGCAGTCACGCTCTTCCTCGTGGCCGCCACCGACTACCGAGGCCCGTCCGCGCTAGAGGCCCTGCCTGGTCAACTGGAATCGCTCGCCAGTCAGGACTTCGGCCGGCTGCGCGCCTCCCATGTCGCTGACCATCAGCGCCTGTTCAGGCGCGTCTCCCTCGATCTAGGCGGCTCCGACGATTGTCCTCTTCCCACCGACGAGCGGCTCCGGGCCATGCAAGACGGCGCGACCGACCCGGACCTGCTCGCAACCTACTTCCAGTTCGGTCGCTACCTGCTGATGGGCTCCTCTCGTCCCGGGTCCATGCCGGCCAATCTCCAGGGCCTGTGGAGCCATCACATCGACGCCCCCTGGAACGTCGACTATCACATCAACGTGAACATCCAGATGAACTACTGGCTGGCCGAGGTCGCCAATCTCACGGAGTTGCACGAGCCGCTGTTCGATCTGCTCGACAATCTTCGGCCTGCCGGTCGCAAGACCGCGCGCGACGTCTACAACGCCCGCGGGTTTGTCGCCCACCATACGACCGACGCCTGGTGGTTTACCGCTCCCAGCGGACGCGCCCAATGGGGCATGTGGCCGACCGGCGCGGCCTGGGTGTCCGCCCACCTGTGGGAGCGCTACCTGTTCACCGAAGATGCGGAGTTCCTCCGTCGGCGCGGCTATCCGGTCTTGCGCGAAGCGGCGGAGTTCTTCCTCGATTGGCTCGTCGAGAATCCGAAGACGGGAAAACTCGTGAGCGGCCCGTCCACCTCGCCCGAGAACCCGTTCAAGACGCCCGACGGACTCGCTCGGCTCACGATGGGCCCGGCGATGGATCAAGAGATCATCCATCAGCTCTTCTCCAACGTCCTTAGCGCCGCGGCCGTTCTTGAGATCGACGACGACTTCGTTCGTGAAGTACGAGACAAACGGTCGCGCTTAGCCGGGCCGCAGATCGACGCCGAGGGACGCCTCATGGAATGGCCCGAGGAGCTAGAGGCCGAGAACCCCGGACATCGGCACATCTCGCACGCCTACGGACTCCATCCCGGTTCGCAGTTCACCCTTCGCGGGACTCCCGAACTCGCCGCGGCCGTGCGCAAGACCATCGAACACCGGCTCGCGAACGGCGGCGGACACACGGGCTGGAGCCGTGCCTGGCTGATCAATCTATGGGCTCGGCTGGAGGACGGCGAGAAGGCGCACGAGAATCTTCTTGCTTTGCTAGGGAAGTCTACTCTGCCGAATCTCTTCGACACGCATCCGCCGTTCCAGATCGACGGGAACTTCGGTGGATCGGCGGCCGTGGCGGAGATGCTTCTGCAATCCCACGCTGGAGAGATCCATCTTCTCCCCGCGCTGCCGCGGGCTTGGAGCGAAGGATCAGTCAGCGGCCTGCGCGCCCGCGGCGGATTTGAGGTCTCCATCGAGTGGAGGAACCACAAGCTAGCGAGAGCCGAGATCACCTCGCTGCTGGGCAATCCGTTGCGCGTGCGCGGGGCACGTCTCGCGGAACAGGACGGGCAGGCGGTCGCGAAGAGTGGCCGCCGTCAAGAACAACTGGATTTTGCGACCGAGGAGGGCGCGACCTACGTGCTCACGCGCTGAGCACTTCCGCCACTCGGCGCGCCACAACGGCGTCGTCGCCGTCGTCCATCATCCAGACGCCGATCTCCAGTGCATTCGCCCCCTGCGAGCCGGGGCGTACTGCAATACTCGGCTCCCCGTCGCGCAGCTGTTGGGCCGCCTCTTCGGGCCGCAGGCCCTTCGCATCGTAGTCCCACGTCAGACGCAGGTGCGGAACCGCGTTGGCGATCTCCGGCACGAACACCTCCGATTCCACTCCGTCGACGGCTGTCGCCGCCTCGGCGATTGTTGCGCAGCGCGCTTCCCAGTCCGCCCAAATCGCATCGTGGTCCTGGTCCAGATAGAGTTCCAGGGCGACCAGCATTCCCACCAACTCTTCCTTGTTGACCTTGTTGGAGCGACAGACCGTGTCCCCGTTGGGGACGTTGTTGAGTCGCGCCGCCTCAATCAACTCGTTCGGCCCCAGCAACAGCCCGGCCGACTGGGGTCCGCGCAGCCCCTTTCCGCCCGAAAACGCGACCAGATCGAACCCCATTTCGGTAAACCGCCAGAGGTTCTCAACCGGCGGCACGTCGGCTGCTGCGTCGATCAGGGTGGGGACCCCGGCAGCTTTCGCAACTTCTACGAATTCTTCGTGATGGATCTCGCCGTCCAGGTCGCGCGTGTTCATAAAGACCATCAACGCGGTCTTCTCGTTGATCGCCGCATCGAGTTCCGCCCGCGTCTCCACCTCGATCAGCTTTACGCCCGCGTTGCGAATCGCGTGGTCGTAGCCCAGCCGGTGAGATTTCTGGATGATGGCCTCGTCCTTCATCCCCTCGGTATTCGGAATCATCCGAATCTTTTCGGGATCCTTTCCCGCTACGCACGCAGCCGTCGCCAGAGTCAGCGCCGATGCGCACCCGGCGGAGACCATCGCCGCCTCCGCCTTGACGAGTTTCGCAATCCGTTTGCCGACGGCGTCGTGCAATTCGTTCAAATCGCAGTAGCTCTCGCGTGCCTGGACGATCGCGGCCATCGTTTCGGGCCGCATCTTAGACGCGGTCAGCGCGGTATAGGTCCCTGCGGCGTTGATGATCTTTGTTACCCCCAATTCCGCGATCACGTCGCGCCCCGCGGCTGCGGCGGGCGGGGAGGCGCACCCGGCCGAGGCGGCTGCGGTGCCCGCTACGGGCAAGGCTCCAAGGGTCTTCATAAAGTTGCGTCGGTCCGGGGAAGGCGAGGTCATCTCGTCGCGGATTCTAGCACGCGCGGACCGTATCGGACCCTGTGTTATCGTGGCGGGTTCCATGAGTGACTACAGCTTCTTCGAGCCGCCGCAGCGCATTTTGCTGGGCCCTGGCCCCTCGATGGTCGATCCGCAAGTCTATCTCGCCATGGCCGCGCCCATTATCGGCCACACCGACCCGGCTTTCTTTGGCGTCCTCCAGGACTGCGCCGCCATGATGCGCGAAGTCATGGGTACAAAGAACGACTTCACCATCGCAATCTCGGGCACGGGGACATCCGGCATGGAGGCCGCCGTCGTCAACTTCGTCGACGACTCCACCAAAGTCGCCATGTTCGCCAACGGCTACTTCTCGGATCGCCTGACTGAAATGTGCGATCGCCAAGGCGCCGACATCGCGCGTCTTGAGAAGCCTTGGGGCGAGACCTACTCCGACGACGAGGCTCGCGACTTCATCCTCCGTGAGAAGCCCGACATCGTCGGCTTCGTCCATGCGGAGACCTCGACCGGCGCGCTGCAGCCCGGCAAGGCGATCTGTGAGGCCGCGCACGAGGTCGGCGCACTCGTCATCGGCGACGCCGTCACCTCGCTCGGCGGCATGCCGGTCGAAGTGGACGCGACGGGCATCGACATCCTCTATTCCGGCACTCAAAAGTGCCTCAGTTGCCCTCCGGGCCTCTCGCCGTTGTCGCTCTCGCCGTCGGCGCTGGAACGCCTACGGGCACGTGAGAGGCGTTCTGTCTCCTGGTACCTGGACCTCAAGCTAATCGACGAGTATTGGGGCGCCTCGCACCGCTACCACCACACCACGCCCATCAACATGTTCTATGCCCTGCGCGAGGGCCTGCGCCTGATCCACGAGGAGGGCCTCCAGAATCGCTTCGATCGCCACAAGCTCAATCACGAGGCCTTCGTCGCGGGAATTGAGGCGCTCGGCATGCGGATGCACGTCGAGGCCGGAAAGCGCCTCTGGACGCTGAATACGCCTGTCGTCCCTGAGGGCGTCGACGACGCTGTCTTGCGCAAAGCGTTGCTCGACGACTACTCGATTGAGGTTCTCGGAGGATTTGGTCCGCTGGCCGGCAAGGTCCTGCGCGTCGGCCTCATGGGGGCCTCTTCCACACGCGCGAACGTCTTGCTTCTCCTGCACGCGCTGGAAACCCTGCTCAACAAGCAGGGGCACAAGGCGAGCGGCGGCGCGGCGGCGGCCGAGGCGGTCTACGCAGCCTAGGTTTAGAACATGCGCATTGCAGTATTCGGCGCCGGAGCGATCGGCGGCTTCCTCGCCGCGCGGCTAGTGGAGGCCGGAGCCGAAGTCTCTCTCATAGCCCGTGGCCCGCACCTGAAGGCCCTCCGTCGACACGGCTTGCGCCTGGAGAGCGATGAGTTCGGCAGTTCGCGCTACGACGTCATGGCGACGGGCGATCCGAGGAAGGTCGGGGTTGTCGACTACCTGATACTGGGAGTCAAGGCGAACGCCCTCACTGCGATCGCTCCGCTCTGCGAGCCGCTCATGGGCGACAAGACCGCCGTGGTTTCGCTTCAGAACGGCCTCCCCTGGTGGTACTTCCACGGAATCGAGGCCGACGAGGCTCCGCTGGAGTCGGTCGATCCGGGCGGCGTAATCGCCCGCCATTTGCCGCCAGAACGGGCCATCGGAGGCATCGCCTACATTTCAGCCGCCATCGCCAAGCCGGGAGTGATTCGCCATACCCAGGGAGCCCGGTTCCCCCTCGGCGAACCGTCCGGTGGGCGATCGGCTCGCTCCAAGGCGTTTTCTCAAGCGCTCATCGCCGGCGGCGTTAAGGCGCCGATCCGCGGCGATGTTCGCCATGAAATCTGGGTCAAGCTGATGGGCAATGCGATCTTTAATCCGCTGAGCGCCCTCACGAGGAAGACGATGCGGGACATGGTCGAGTTTCCCGAGACCCGGGAACTCATCCGCCGCTGCATGGAGGAGGCTCGCGAGACCGCCGCGGCCACCGGCGTCCAAATTGCGTTCTCCACCGACCGCCGCATTGAAGGCGCTCGACAGGCCGGCGACCACCGCACGTCCATGCTGCAAGACGTAGAAGCGGGCCGCACTCCCGAGCTCGAACCGCTCACCGGCGCCGTCGTCGAACTGGCCGTCCGCAAGAACGTCGAGACCCCCTCGCTCTTTGCCGTTTACTCGGCAGCCAAGAGTGCGTTCGCTGAATAGGGCCCTTTTCCTCCCGAGATCCTCTACAGCTCGGTCAGGAGGCTTGATTGACGGCGCCCAGTCGCTCGGATATAGTCGAGTCAGCATCGCCACTTGAGTACTGCGCGCGTCACACTTTCCCACGGAGTCGAAGCACTCTTCGGGACCCATGACAAGAACATCCGGCTCTTCGAGGATTCCCTGGGGATCTCGACCCATCTGCTCGCCGATGAGATGGAACTCTCGGGCGAGGAGGCGGCCGTAGCCCGAGCCCGCGCCATCCTGCGCGACTACGACGAACTGGCCCGGGAAGGCCAGCGCTTCACCAACGGCGACGTGCGCGACTTCTTGAAGGTGGCCCTCGAAGACGACCAGATCAGCTTTCGCAATCTCGTCGTCTCCAGCCGCAAACGCACCGTCGGCCGCAAGTCGCTCGCACCTCGCAGCGCCAACCAGATGCGCTACTTCGAGGCGATGGACCGCTGCGATATGGTCTTCGGCATCGGCCCGGCCGGTACCGGGAAGACGTATCTCGCTGTCGCCCAGGGCGTCGCTTGCCTGCTCAATAAGCAGGTTTCGCGCATCGTCCTGGCGCGTCCGGCCGTCGAAGCGGGGGAGCGACTGGGCTTCCTCCCCGGCACCGCCCAGGAGAAGGTCGACCCCTATCTGCGGCCGCTTTATGACGCCTTGTACGACATGCTCGACGCCGAACGAGTCGAGCGCCTGATTGAAAAGAACGTCATCGAGATTGCGCCGCTCGCCTTCATGCGCGGCCGCTCCCTCAATGAGAGCTTCATCATTCTGGACGAAGCGCAAAACGCCACCGCCGAGCAGATGAAGATGTTCATCACGCGTCTCGGGTTCGGCTCCAAGGCCGTGATCACCGGCGACGTGACGCAGATCGATCTACCCTCCGGGCGTCGCAGCGGCCTGCTTGAGGCGGTGGACGTGCTGCACGATGTGGAGGGCGTCTCTTTCGTCTATTTCAATGAGAAAGACGTCGTCCGGCACGATCTGGTCCAGCGGATCATCCGAGCCTACGATCGATATACTCAAAAGACTTCGCAGAAAGGCTTGTTCCCGACCCCAGCCTCGGTCGCGGAGCCAGAGGAGGCGGACGAATAGTTCGCGATGGGATCTGACGACGGTCCTTGGTGGTACCACAACCGCCAGCGCAAAATTTCGATCGACGAGCAGGACGTGCACGCGTTCCTCGCCCGGCTTGCGCGCGGTCCGGCCAAGGGCGGGGAATTCGCCGTTCTCGTCTCGACTGACGACGCCGTGCGCAAAGCCAACGCCCAATTCCGCGGCGTGCGCTCTACGACCGACGTGCTCTCTTTCCCGGACGACGAGCCGGGACGCCTCGGCGACATCCTCATCTCGGCCTCGAGGGCTGCGCGCCAAGCGGAGCAGTACCGGCACTCGACCACGGTTGAGGTCAAGCTGCTCATCTTGCACGGCCTGCTGCACCTGCTCGGCTTCGACCATGAGTCCGACGACGGAGCCATGCGCCGGCAGGAGCGCAAGTTGCGCAAGCGATACGACCTCAGCCAGGCCGGCCTCATCGAGCGGGCTCGCGAATGACCCAGGGAATCTTCATCGGCGCCGTCGCCCTAGCTGTCGTGCTCTGCGCGGGCCTCGTGCTCTCGTCCTTTCTGGCGACGCTCTTCGTGGAAGCTCTCCGGCTCCGCCCGCACCGGGGCGCACGGGCATTCTCGTTTTGCGACGAGCACGTGCTGCCACGTCTCGGACTGGAGGAGCGCGAGGGGCTTCGTCGCTATTCGATGGTTCGGCAGCTGACGATCCTTTTGCTCGCCGTGGACGTTGCCGCGCTCTCCATGCCCGCCGGACCCACCTGGCCGACTCTCGCTGAGACGGTTCTCGTCACGGTCGCGTTGATGGCCCTGTTCGGCCACATCATCCCCGACATCTTGATCAGCCGCACCGACGGCCGCTGGTCGCGAGCCTTCGTCCCCGCTGCTCGCGTCATGGCCTGGAGCATACGCCCGGTCCTGCTGATCACGGCCTTCGCGAATTCGGTCGCGGAGCTCGGCGGGGAAGACCCTGAAGACGAAGAGAACGCCAACGGTTCCGAGCAACCCATCGACGCTCTTCTAGACGCGGGCGAGGAGGAAGGTCTCATTGACGATGCGGACCGCAAGCTCATTCAGTCGGTCGTCGAGTTTGGCGACAAGACGGTTCGCGAAGTGATGACCGCTCGTCCCGACATCGTGGCCATTGAGGCGTCGCAGTCGGTCGAGCAACTCCGGGATTTGCTGATCGAAGAGGAGTACTCGCGGGTGCTGGTCTACGACGCCAACATCGACAACGTCGTCGGCTTTGTCCACAGCCGCGATACGCTGGAGGTCGACAAGGCGGAGCGGGCCAAGATGCGCGTCAGAGAACTCGCTCGCCCCATCGCTTTGACGCCGGAAACCAAGCCCATCCAAGAGCTCATGCGCGAATTACAAGAATCCAGCTCTCAGATGACCGTGGTCGTCGATGAGTACGGCCAAACGGCGGGTCTCGCCACTATGGAAGACTTGATGGAAGAGATCGTCGGCGAGATTCGCGACGAGACCGAACCCAGCCAGGACATCGAACTCTTGCCCGACCGATCCTTCATTGCTTCCGCCAACCTCGATCTCGATCGTCTCGACGAGCTCGCCGGATTCCGTCCGGACGAGGCTACAACGTCCACCACGGTGGGAGGTCTCGTCTGCGAGGAGCTCGGTCAGGTGCCGGACGCCGGCGCCAAAGTGCGCCTGGATGGAATGGAGATTGAGGTCCTGAGCGCCGACGACCGGCGCGTGCGCTCGGTACGGGTTCGCCCCGCTTACCTGGCAGCCTCGCCTGACCAAGACTCGGAGGCCGCACGCTCATGAAGGCCGGATTCGTCGCCGTCGTCGGGCGCCCCAACGTCGGGAAATCCACCTTGGTCAACGCGCTCGCGGGGACCAAGGTCTCCATCGTGAGTCCCAAGCCGCAGACCACGCGCGACGCCATCCAGGCCGTCGTTACTCGGCCCGAGGGCCAAATCGTGTTCGTCGACTCGCCCGGCATTCACCAGCCCAAGATGGAACTCGGCCGGCGCATGCTACGGGAAATTCGGCGGGCCTCCGACGGCTGCCACGTCGTCCTATTCCTCATTGACGTCTCCCGCGGTATGGGCCCCAAGGACGAACAGGCCCTAGCTACGCTCCCGCAGTCGGACACGCCGGTCGTCCTCGTCTTGAACAAAGTCGACCGCCTCTCCGCCAAGGAGGAGCTGCTGCCGCTCATCGAGCAGTGCTCCAAGTTGCACGACTTTGCCGCCTACGTCCCCATCTCAGCCCGCAAGGAGGACGGCCTCGATCGCCTCCTAGTCGAGATATTCGAGCGCCTCCCCGAGGCCGACAACTACTACCCAGACGACTACATCACGGACCAGCCTGAACGCTTTCTCGCCTCCGAACTCATCCGCGAACGGATCCTGCACGAGACCGAGCAGGAGGTTCCGCACCACACGCACGTCGCCATCGAAAAATGGGAAGAGAAGGGCAATCTCCTACGCCTCGCGGCTGTCGTCTACGTCGAGCGCGACGGCCAGAAGGGAATCATCATCGGGAAGGGCGGCGAGATGCTCAAGCGCATCGCCTCTTCGGCTCGCGCGTCGCTGGAAGCGGCGTTTGCGCGGAAGATCTACATGCAAGTCTTCGTCAAGGTCAAACCCGGCTGGCGCGACAAGCCCGCCTTCATGAAGACGCTCGACGACGGCCGTTACCTCACCGGCATCGGAGGTTTGGAACCCGACTTAGAACTGGAGCCCGAGGGCGTCGAGAAGCTCGATCTCCAGGCCCTGGGGCTGGACGGCGGGTTGGACGGCGACGACCCGGTCGCCTAACATAAAGGCGGAAATGTTGCGCCTCCATCGCAGGGAATTGCTGGCCCTTCTGCTGACCGCCTCAGCCGCCGGGGCTGCCGACGAGCCGATCTCCGACGACCTGCTCTACGACCGCGTCAACCGAGCCCTGATCACCGATCGCGAACTTGGCACCCACCAGCTCGAGGTGGAAGTCTCGGCCGGCGCCGTCGTGGTCACTGGCTGGGTGGAGACCGCTAAGCTTCAGAAGCGGGTGGAAAAAATCGTCAAGAAAGTCAAAGGCGTAAAGACCCTCGACAACCGCGTCCAAGTTAGCCGCTAGCGACTAGAGCGCCGCTTTTACGCGTGCCGGATGGTCCGTAATCAGGCCGTCGACCCCTAAGGACAGCAGCCGCTTGATCTCGGCTTCTTCGTTCACCGTCCAGGCCCAGAGTTTGAGCCCCTCGTCGTGGACTTCCTCGATGAACTCCCTCGACGCCAAGCGGAACTGCGGGATCACAATGTCGATCGGCGCATGATGCCGCGACTCTTCATCTTGCGTGCGGTTGTAGATGAAGCCGAGTTGCAGATCCGAATCCAATTCGTGAACCTTGTTGAGCGAGTCGGCGTGAAAGCCGGACACCATGACCTTGTTCGGCTTGCAGTATTTCTTGATGAGTCGGACGGCCTCTTCCTCAAAACCGTCGTGCTTGAACTCGATGTCGAGAAAGGTCTTCTTGCCGAACTTCTTCAAGACCTCCTCAAACAGAGGGATTTCGTACCCCTCAGGCGTCGTGCGGAACTGCTCGAAAGGAGTCGCTTGTACGCTCTGTTCGCCCACAACCGAGGGATGCAGCACGATCAACTGACCGTCGCCGGACAAGCGGACGTCCAACTCGACCCCGTTTGCTCCGGCTGCTAGAGCGGCCTCAAATCCCGCGATCGTGTTTTCCGGGTGTCCCGCGGTACCGCGGTGGCCGATGATCCAAGCTTTGCTCATAACCGTATCCGTGGACGGAGTGGACTGGGGGCGTTGGAAGCCGCCTGCCGCTCCGTCTCTCCTCGTCGCTTTCGGGTTTGTCCCAGGATACGCAGCAGCGGACGCCGCTACAGGGAAGGTCCAAGCAACCTCATACGGTAGCACGCGGGGCATTGTTCCATCCCGGCCCGATCGACTTAGGGGGTTATCCTCACAGTCCGGTCCAGCGGTTCAGCTACAATCCCAATCAGGACCGTTACCTGCTCGTGTCGATCCTTTTCCGCTACGTATTCCGCGAAGTTGTCACGGCTTCTCTCATCGGCGGCGCCCTGTTCACTTTCGTCCTGTTCGTCCAGACCGTCGGTCCGGTGATGGAACTGCTCGTGAGGGCGACGGCCGAACCCGGCGAAGTCGGCCGTCTCTTCCTGCTCACCATCCCGCAATCCTTGCCGTACACCGTCCCGATGGGCGTCCTGGTCGGCGTGCTCATCGGACTCGGAAGGCTCTCCACTGACACCGAGATCACGGCCATGCGCGCCGCCGGAATCCCCGGCCGCCGCGTCGTCACGCCCATTGCCGCTTTCTGCCTCTTGGGCGCTCTGCTCGGCGGCTACATCACGGTCAAGCTCAGCCCTTGGGCGGCGCGAGAGCGGGCGGCGATCGGCGAGTCGATCAAGATCTCCCAAGCGACGGCCGCGATTCAGCCACGAGTCTTCCACGAGAACTTCCCCAACAAGGTTCTCTATGTCCGCGACGTCCTGCCCACGGACGGCCAGACCGTCCATTGGAAGGGGCTTTTCCTAGCGGATACGAGCGCCCCCGAATCGCGCGGCTCCGTGTCGGGACTGAACGCCGCCGTCGACGGACCGCGAATCACGATCGCAGAAGAGGCTGTCGTTATCCCGCTGCCGGATCAGGAGCGCCTGCAGATCCACATGCCGCGGGCGAGCGCTTTTGAGCAGAGCTACGATCCGACGCAGTACCAGGCCTACCAATACGTTCTTGGCGACATGGTGGTGGAAGCCGAGGGCGACGCCTTCGACAACCGCTCCAAACCCTATGAGCAGATGAGCACTTCCGAGCTCGGCCAGGCGTCTCGAGAAGGCGATCAGCAAATCCAAGCCGGCATCCTCTATCAGCAGCGCTGGGCTCTTCCCCTGGCCTGTCTCGTGCTTCCCATGGTGGGCATCCCTCTGGCGATCTCCACGCAGCGCGCCGGCAAGTCCGTAGGCGTCATCCTCTCCGTCGGACTCTCGTTCGCCTATTGGATGCTCTTGCTTGGAGGTTCGGCCTTGGCCGAGGACGGCAGCGTCAGCCCCGCCGTCGGGGTCTGGGCGGCCAACGCGCTGTTCGGCGTCGCCGGACTCTGGATGCTCTGGCAACTCGACGCCCCAAACCGCCGCGACTACCTCGCATTGGCGGGCGCTCCCATACGCAAGTGGCTGGGCCGCTTGCGGTCGACGCAAGACACCGGAGCCGTCCCCGAGTTAGCCGGAGAGACTGTCGCCGCAGCGCCCTCGTCCCGCCGTATCGGACTCGGCGCCGTTTTCGAGGCCTTCTTTCCCATTACGGACCGCTACATCCTGCAACGCTTCTTCCTCTACCTCGGTCTGATGACGGCCGCGTTCGTTTCGATCTGGATCGTGTTCAGCTTCTTTGAACTGCTCTCGGACATGTTGGCCCGGCAGAAGCTCGGACTTTTCCTGCCGTATATCTATTACCTGGTTCCGTTCCTGATCTATGAGACGGCCCCGCTTGCCGTGATGGCCGCCACCCTAGTTTGCTTCGGCCTGCTGGCCAAGCACCATGAACTGATCGCGTTCCGCGCCTGCGGCGTCAGTCTCTACCGGCTCGCGACGCCCATCCTCATCTGCTCGCTGGGGCTGAGCGGCCTCTTATTCACCTTGGATCACTACTATCTGCCCGAGAGCAATCGCCGGCAAGACGCCATTCGCGACGAAATCAAGGGGCGCCCCGTGCGTACTTTCCTGCGGGCTGATCGGCAGTGGACTTTCGGCCAGCGCGACCGCATCTTCTATCACCGCTACTTCGATTTTCAGAAGCGCGAAATGGCCCCTGTCTTCGTCTACGACTTCGGCATCGAGCCCTTCCGTCTACAACGGCACATTTCCGCCGAGCGGGCTCGTTGGGACTCGGATCAGCATGCTTGGGTCTTTGAGAACGGCTGGGTGCGGCGTTTTGAGGACAACCGCGTCGTCGCCTTCGAGCAATTCGAAGCCGGGCGTGCATTTTCAGATATCCGCGAGACCCCCGACTACTTTCAGAAGGAGGATAAGCAGCACCAGCAGATGAACTGGCGCGAGTTGGAGGCCTACATCCTTGACCTGACGCAATCGGGCTTCGATACGGCACGATTGAAGGTCCTCTGGCATCGCAAGTTCGCCTTCCCGATGTTCGCTTTCGCGATGGCGCTGCTTGCGGTACCGTTCGCCCTACTGGCGGGGCACCGAGGGGCGCTGGCGCCGACCGCGTTCAGCCTGGCTCTTGCTATCGCGTACTACGCCCTCAGCGCCTTGAGCGAGCAACTGGGGCGCGCCAACCAGATGACGCCGTTCATGGCCGCCTGGGCGCCCGCGATGGTCTTTGGCATGTCCGGCGCCTACCTGTTCCTGCGGGTCCGTTCCTGACCACTCGATCCCTTTCCGTACCTCGCAAAAAAAGAAAGCGGCGAGCGCATCCGTGCGCTCGCCGCTTCAAGTTTTCGTGTGGCGCGTTTGACGCTACGCCGATGCGGGTGTCAATTGCTCGCTAATGAGCTGTTCCATCTGGTCCTTCAATTGGAGTTTCATCACCTTCAATCGATGTTCTTCGCTCTGCTCCTCAGGAGAGGGAAATTTGCGGCTCGATAACTCTTCGACTTTCCTGTCGATGTCGGCGTGTTGGGACGCCAAGCTTCGAAACGCCTCGCTTGATTCCATCAGCTGAGAGACTTGGTCCGCGGGCAGTGAGTGCATAGAACGACCTCCATTGGGTTGAGATTGTTGGCGCGAGCCGAGGCGGACGGGGCCGCCGCAGCATTGGGGTGGTATTCCAGTGAACGCCCTCGGTTGAGGGTCATAGTTGGCTGCGAAGTGGGATTCGCCTCGTTCACCGGCACGGTTAAAATAACAGAGTTTCGCTCCTGTTGCAAACCTGCCAGAGCTCAGGGAATTCAGCCTTTTAGGTCCCAAACGTAGGTCCAGGCATTCTCCACCGGTCGGTGGTAGTACGCCTTCCTTTCTCCGGTTTTGCGAAAGCCCAATTGTTCGTAAAATGCTTGCGCCGCAGCGTTTGAGGCGCGTACCTCAAGGAAAACCTTGGCCCCTGTTTGAGATTGGAGTCGTTCCACAAGCTCTGCGCCCACTCGGCGGCGCCGAAGAGCGGGGGCCACGGCTAGATTGAGGATCTCCGCATCTTCTCCGGGCAACTGGTCGAACACCAAGAACCCCGCCGTACGCCCCTCGACCTCGGCTATCCAGAGCGATCGACGTTCGTGGGACAGTACCACGCCGTAACTCTCCACCGGCCAAGTCGCCGCGCCAGGCGAGGCCGCTTGAATGCGACCGAGTTCCGCGAAGTCCGCAGCACCGCCGTCTCGGATCGTCATCGTCCCGCCCGTTAGGAGCCTAGCGGGTCCGCCCCCAAGGTACCCCGCAGCCAATTCACATAGTCTTCCCGACTCACGCGCGCAAGTTCCTTCCGGGCCGCGGCGAGGCGGCGGTCGAGTCCCAGAGATTCACTGACTCCGTTCTCGCCGGCGAACGTTTCCACGTACGCCACGTTCCTCTCAGCCTGTCGCAGGTCCCGGTCGCGCTTCACGTCCAAGCGTCGTTGATACCACTCGCTCTCCAACATCGCCTCGCGGGTAAACAGCGCCCGGAACTCCGGGGCGGACTCCTTGAGTCCTTCGTGCTCGCCGTGAGCCATGATGTTGACCAGCGCCCGCAACGGGGGACAAAGCTCCTTGGCCGTCCCGTCTTCCAAATATTGTTTGCCGACCGCTTCGTGCGCTTCGCAGATATACCGGATGCCGTCCGCGAAGGCCGCTCGATCCTGCGTCTCCGGCCGTAGAATCGCCTCGTCGAAGACCTTGTCCGGATTGTCGAACACACGGCCGAAAAAGCGCCGAACGAAGCTGTAGGTTACGCGGTAGCCGAGGCGAGAACCATGGACCAGACCGTGCTCGTCCTCAAAGTCCTCCACCTTTTCCATTAGGCCGTTTTCGATCAGCGACTGGGCCCGCCGTTCTTCCGGCGATAGGCGGCACCAGACCTCCGGTACCAGCAAGCTGATGTCGTGCCCGACCTGAACGTTCGGCCCGATCGCCCCCGCTGCGGACGAGAAGCCGTCCAGCCGAGTCAGCAAGTAGCTCACGAACGCCGCGTTGAGATCCGCTGAAGGCAGCAGCGAGTTGAACGGTCCCTTGGTGAGCGCTCCTTCCATCCCAAAGCCGGTCGTTGAAGGCGACTTGCCGGTCAGAGAGGCCATGAAGTCCATGAACATCTCGGGCGGTTCTTGATAATGGATCGGTCCGTAAACCGCCAGCCCGCGGATTCCCTTGTCCGGTTCCGCCGCGTTGTTTCGTCGACCGAAGAGCACGGCGTCGACCGGCTGATAGATCGGCCGTCCGTCCGGCACGCCCCGCAGGAGTCGCGCCCCCCGAGCCGCAGCGTAGCTGGGCAGCGGGTTCGACATATCCAGGCGGTCTTGTAGGTAGCGCGGGTTTTTGGTCGGCGCTCCGTCAATCCGGCGCGGATTCGCCGAGCAGACGACGAACGATGCGCTGCTCTCCTCGGCGTGCGTCAGCATCTCTTGCATCGGCTTCGAAAACGCGTCGAAGTCCACCACGTACTGGCGCATCGCCTCCACTTCCTTCAAGGGAAGCGGCTCGAAATTGGAGATAAAGTTCAGGCCGACTCGGGAGAGGTCCTTTTCCGTCTGTTTGTCTAAGCCGCGATGGATCGCGTCGTCGGGTCGCTGGAACAGGCGGTACTCGCAGTTCTCGGCAAACTTGTAGCTCCGATCCGTATCGCGTTCAGCGTCGTTGCGGAAGCGTTCCGGCGGCGCGACCACCGAGGCGGAAATGTCGTCTTCCGTCTGGACCTTTGCGGCGGCGGCAAAGTCCTGTCGGGCTTTGAAGGTCCGCCACACGGCGTCCTCCAACAAGCCCACCCGCAGGTACGTTCCCACCAACTTCCGGTCGCCGAATTTCAGCTCGTATCCCGGCTCGCCGTTGATGATGTCGACGTGGAAGCGGCTCCGCCAATCCCCGTCCCACTCCGGCTTGTAGAAACGCTTGATGATCAGCACGATCGCCGAAATGTGATTCGGCGTCTCATTCAGCCACTGGTTGAACTCGTCCGTGTAGTCTTCAGACGGCGTCAGAAGCTTGATCACGCTTCCAAGCGACCGCTTCGGATCCAGCAACGGCCGGCTCGCACGTTGAGAATAGACGTCCTGCTGCCAGGCGGCCGGTTTCCAACGGTCGCGATAGTCGTGATTGAAGATCTCGTCGACCTTGTCAAAATCGCGCTCCACATCCGAGACGAAGATGGGGCCGTAGTGCATGTAGTCGCGCAGCGACTTCGAGATCTCGCTCTTGCCCCCGCCGGAGACGGTACAGGGCTTATGGCAATACGTGCCCTCGCCCGACGTGCCGATGAGTCGCCAGCTCGGGGCCGCCGGATGTTTTTCCATCCGCACCTGATAGCCGGACGGGCCCATGTAGATCTTTCCGGGGAGCAACGGGATTCGGCGCTCCTGACCGGCCGTCGTCCAACTGACACTTTGCTCGTGGATGCTTGCCCGCGCGTTCTCGGGCACGTAGATTAGGTCTTCGAAGTTCCGGTCGACCGCGTAGCCCTCTTCGTGGACCTCGATCGAGTCCGCATAGTCGACCACCACGTCTGAGAACGTTCGCTTCGCTCGCGCATGCGCCTCGAAGTGCACTTCGTCGCCCAAGTTGTAGCTCGGGTAGGCGATCGCCCCGCCTGCGTGCTCTTCTTCGGCGAGTCCGAACAGGTTGGCCGAGTAGCTGATCTGGCTCTTGACTTCCTTCTTGCAGTAGCCGAAGTAGTTGTCCGAAATCAGCGTGACCACCACGCCCTCGTCATTCCGGCAAACCAGCTTGAAGGGTGTTCCTTCGTTGTAGAGTTCCGTCTCCGACTCCCAGCACATGCCGTCGCGTTTCTGGCGTTCCGTCGCATCGTTGACGTGCGGCAGCCCGACTTCCTTCTTGGTTACTTGGCCTAGGTGCGTTGCCAGAATGACGCAGCCCGTGTGTCCGGTCCAGTGCTCTACGTCCAGCCCGGCGTCGTTCTGAGGCAGATGTGGGTCGCCCGCGTTCCCGAAGATCGACTCCACGAAGTCCAAGTTCGAGACCAAAGCGCCCGGGGCGAAGAAGCGTACTTCCAGGGTCTTCTCCTGAATGAATCCGGGAACCTCCGGGCAGACCTTCGGCCTCAACAGCAGTGAGACGAACGTCCGCGCCTTGTCTTCCTGATTGACCGTATACGGCAGTTCCAGCAGGTCGTCGGGCGCCTGCATCGCCCGCGCAAAGAGCGCGGCGAATGCGTGCTTCGGAACCGCCTTCTTGTCGCCGCCAACCGGCAGTCCGCCCTCCACGACATGAAACGTGCCCTGGGTCGTGCGCCGGTCGTTTCGCGGATTGTGCAACACGCCGTTCATCACGCGATAGGAGTGCACTAGATTCGAGCGATACTCGTCTCCGTCGACCGGCAGGGCCAGCTCTCGCGCCATGCCGTGCCGATCGATGGTGAAGGTCGGGGCCGGCAACCGCAGCGGTTCGTCCAGCTCCAGGTCCGCGCAATATCTCGCGAGAAAGTCTTCGATGCGCCTGTCGGCCGGGCAACGATGGTCGCGCAGCAATCGGGTCTTTTCTTGATGGTTCTCCAGTAGCCCCCTGGCGACCTCGGAGAACTCGGAATCTCGCTCGTTCTCCCCCCTGGGCAGCCCATGCGCCGCCAGCCGGAGGTTGAGGTAGCGCAGCAGCGTCTGCCGGTCGCTCTCAATCTCCTCCCGGGTCTCGTCCACATAGAATCCGAGCTGTCTTTTTAGTTCCAACAATGTCCTCCAATTGTAATCGGCGGATCGCCCTCAGATCTCGGCGGTGAATGGATGGACCTGGCGCCGTCTTCCCGTTTGCGATAATTCTCAGGTGCCGTCCACCGATCCCTACGACGCAATCATCATCGGCTCCGGCGCCACCGGAGGTTGGGTAGCCAAGACCCTTTCAGAAGCCGGCATGCGCACTCTGGTGCTGGAAGCCGGGCCCCGCGTCAGCGACGCCGACTTCAGCGAGCATGTCCAACCGTATGACCTGAAGTACCGTGGACGTTCCCCCGAAATTGCGCGCAACCGCCCGATTCAGGCGATGAAGTACGCCACGCGCGAATCCAACTATCACTGGTTCGTCGACGACATTCGCAATCCCTACACGACGCCCGAAGGCCGCCCTTTCCAGTGGACCCGCGGGCGCCAGCTCGGGGGACGTACGCTGACCTGGGGGCGGCTCTCTTGGCGGCTGGCCGACTTTGACTTCAAGCCGCGCAGCTATGACGGCTACGGAGTGGACTGGCCGCTCTCCTATGACGACCTAGCCCCTTACTACGATCGGGTAGAACGCTACGTCGGCGTTTCAGGCGAGGCCTTGGGACTGCGCCAGATTCCCGACGGCAACCTCCTCCCGCCGATGGAGATGACCTGCGGCGAGAACTACTTCCGGAAAACGATCGAGAGCAAGGTGGGGCGTCCGGTCACGATCGGCAGAACCGCTATCCTCACCAAGGCCCACAACGGCCGCGCGGCCTGTCATTATTGCGGTCCGTGCGAGCAAGGGTGCGTCACCCATTCCTACTTCTCCAGTCTGTGGACCACGCTCGTGGATGCCGTCAATTCCGGCAACTGCACGATTCAGACCGGCGCCGTCGCCTCTCACATCACGACGGATCCCGATACCGGCCGCGCCAACGGTGTAGCCTACGTCGATTCCCACGATCGAGCGGTGCGCGAGGTTCGCGGCAACGTGGTCGTCCTCTGCGCCTCGACGCTGGAATCCAATCGCCTGTTGCTCAACTCCGGGCCCGACTTCTGCAACTCGTCCGGCGTCCTCGGACGCTACATTATGGACCACATCGCCGGGAGTGCGATGGGCGACATCGGGCAACGCGAACCCGCAAAGTGGTCCGGCCCGCCGCGCCGCCCCAACGGTCTCTATCTGCCGCGGGTCAAGAACCTCGACCGTCCGCACACCAACGGCGTCATCCGCGGCTACGGCATGCAGGGCGGCCACGGGTCGAGCTACTCTTCGTCGGCTGCCATCGCCCAAGTCCCCGGCTTCGGCAAAGGCTTCAAACAGGCCGTCCTGGATCGCGACGACTGCTGGAGTTTCCGCATCTCCGCCTACGCCGAATGCTTGCCGCGGTATGAGAATCGGGTGACTCTCGATCCTGAAGTCCGCGACGCGTGGGGGATTCCCGCCGTCCACCTCGACGCCCAGTGGGGCGACAACGAGCTGCAGCTATACAAGATGATGCTGGACGAGGCCGAGGAACTACTCCACGTCGCCGGCGCCAAGAAGGTGATTCGGCAGGCCGTTCCGCGTTGGCCCGGCGGCGCCACCCATGAAGTGGGCGGCGCGCGGATGGGCGAGGATCCCAAGCAGTCGGTCGTTAATCAGTTCGGCCAAGCCCACGACGTCAAGAACGTCTTCGTTACCGACGGCGCCGTCTTCCCGTCCGTCGCCTGTCAGAACCCGACGCTCACCATGATGTCGCTTGCCCTGCGCAACTCGGAATACATCTTGGATCAGGCCAAGACGGGCAACCTCTGAGGTCCGTAGAGTAGGGCGCTAGGGCGTTGAAGGGGCCGCCCGTTGCGCGGCGAGGATCGCTGCTCCCTGCGTCACCACCTGCTCGCCCAAGCCGCTGGCCACAATTTCAACTCGGTCGCGAAAGTACGGCACGACTCGTCGCGCGGTCTTCTGCGCCGCGAGCGCAAGATACTCCGGCGAGCCCGCGCCCAGTCCACCGCCAATGACGACCTTGTCGGCGGCGGTGAGATTGATCGCCGCTCCCAGCGCAGTGGCCAAAGCTTCGGTCGACTCCTCAATGACCTTCGTTGCGAACCCGTCTCCGGCCTGCCATTGTTCGACGTATTGCTTGGAAGAGGTCGCCTCCGCCCGGCCCGGATCCATGTCCGTTTCCCGGGCCGCCAGCCATCCCGCGAGCCGCGACACCCCCGGCCCCGAGCACATGGCCTCCACGCACCCACGCGATCCGCACCAGCACTCCGGCCCGTCCGGATTCACCACCAGGTGGCCGATCTCGGCTTCTCCAATCGGACCGAGTGCGACAACGCGCCCCTCGTGTACCAACCCGCCGCCGACCCCGGTTCCGAGCGTTACGTAGAAGACGGTCTTCGATCCGCGGCCCGCGCCGAAGTGCGCCTCGGCCAACGCCGCCAGCTTGCAGTCGTTCTCGATTGCGGCAGGCAGCTGAAGAGCGTTCTCCATTCGGGCGACGACGTCGATCGCCTCCCACCCGTCTTCATGGAGGCAACGGTGCGGGCGCCGCGCTGGGCGGTCCACCGTCCCGCCGAACCCGAGGGCGGTCGCTTGGAACACGCCGCCCGAGGCTTCATATTCACGTCGCAGTTCGTCGCCCAACGCGAGCAACACAGAAAGGCTCTCCTCAGCATCGGCGCCGGGACGCC
>Ga0209273_10000650_pt1 | contig 40174 bp, 44 predicted proteins | sample tdAd471_FD_187126 | JGI IMG/M metagenome (GOLD analysis project Ga0209273, IMG submission 187126) | Marine sediment microbial communities from the Atlantic coast under amendment with organic carbon and nitrate - tdAd47.1 (SPAdes)... | ecosystem: Environmental > Aquatic > Marine > Coastal >...
CCCGAGAGCGCGGCCGTCTCAGCTTCCGCCCGCGTTGACCATGCTTCGAGATCGTCGAGATGTCGCATCGCGGTCAGGCAACCAGTTTCCATCTCATCCAGCCAGCGGGCCAATCTTTCAGCTGGACGGCCGGACGCACGTAAGCCCCCTGCCCCGCCCATGGCCAGCGGCGCAAAGATGGCTCCATTGCCGTCGCTGGCCGCGATCCTGCCAGCAGTCACAGCGGCCTCAATCCGGTCTCCATATCGGCCGAGGCCAGCCAGACTCCAGAGCTGAAACCCCATGCAAGCGCGCGTGATCGGGTGGAGGTCAACCGCGGCTGTCATCACGTCCAGCCAGCTCCCTACACGCTCGTCAAAGCGCTCGGCATTGTCCTCGAATTTCTCAGGATCACGCCGATCCAGGAAGGCCGCCAAATCTACCATTGGCTCCGGACCACCTGTCAGGCGTCGCACGGCCCATCCGGCACGGGCCAGTGCTTCCGAGTCATCCTGCACTCCAGACAAACGCATGGATAACCAAAGCGCCAGCCGATCGGGGCTCACACGATCTCCTGCGAACCAGCTAAGATCCGCCGCCTCGATAAGAGCGAGCCGATGCCGCCAGCCTTCCGGACCGCGCAGCAGCCGGTCATCCAGAGCTCCAAGGCGTCCAGCCAGTCTTGCCAGTCGCGCAGCGTGAACCCCCTCTGCCCTTGCCCAGTGTCGCGTTGCCCTTAAATCGGTTCTGCCTCAATTTGTGTGGCGCAACTATCCTGAGCTTGGAACATTCGGGAGGGATAGTCGTGATTTCAAAAAAGCACTGGTCGCCCGGGAGCGACGTTTCGGTTCAAGGCGTTAAGCGACGTGATTCCGGCGGGTGGCTTGTATCCGGTGTTTTGGCACCGAGAGGCATCTGCCCAGATTGTGGTTTGCATTCTCGGCGTCGTCACGGGTGGCGGCAAAGGCGGCTACAGGATTTACCTGCACTTGGCGACAAGGTAACAATCGCACTCTGGGTCTGCAGGTGGCGATGTCGCGCTTCCACGTGCCCGCGGCGGACTTTTTCGGACTACACCTCGTCAATTGCGCGTCCATTTGCACGTCGAACTTCGCGTGCTGATGAGATTGTAGTTCATCTGGGGCACGCCACGGGTGGACGGCCTGCCGAGCGGCTCTTGCGCCGTTTAGGCGTCGGTGTCAGCAATGACACGGTGCTGCGACACCTCAAGAAGTGTGCGGAAAGCGTCGCCCCGCCGCCAACGGTCATTGGCATCGACGATTGGAGCTGGCGCAAGTCGCAGACTTACGGAACCATCATCGTCGATCTCGAGCGGCAGACCGTAATTGATATTCTTCCGGATCGGAGCGTTGAAAGCTGTGCGAGCTGGCTGCGGCAGCACCCTGAGATTGAAGTCATCAGTCGGGATCGTTGTGGCGGATATGCGAAGGCCGCACGTCAGGGTGCACCGCAAGCCCTGCAGGTCGCAGACCGTTTCCATCTCGTCCAGAACCTGCGCCAGGCCATTGAAGAGCAGATGAATATGCATGGCCGCGCCACCGGGCGGGCGCTATTGTCAGATGCCGAAAACATCAGCACGGCCAATCATCTACTGCGATCGCGTCTTGCTCATCGGAAATCACGTGAGGAAATTTTCCGAAACATCCATGCGCTTCGTGATCAAGGGCTGTCTTGTAGCGAAATTGGACGTCGGACCGGCTTCCCGCGTCGTAGTGTGGCGAAGTGGTTGAGCTCCGACTCGCCACCAGACCGCCGCCGAGCTGCATTGAAGCCCACGTCGCCGTGGTATTTTGAGAGCATACTGGCCGATCTCTGGAAACAGGGTATCCGGTCCGGCCAGGAATTATTGGTCGAAATTCAACGCCATGGCTATGAGGGCAGCTTGTCTCATTTGCAACGTCTGCTGGCCGGATGGCGAAGGGATGAACAAACCGTTCTAGCAGGCCCGACCGACACGCCGCTGCCCCTGGCGCCTGTGCGGGACCCGCAAACCGGTCACGCCATTTCGCCGGTTGTCGCAGCGGCGCTCTGTATCAAGCCGCGACGCAAATTGACCGCAGACCAGGCCCAAAAGGTAGATGCATTGAAGGCCGGATCGCCAAGCTTTGCCACGATGCGGAGCCTTGCCATGCGGTTTCAGGGCATTTTGCGCGGCGACCAGTCCGCCCCGCTGGACGCATGGATCGACCTGGCCATTGAGACTGGCATCCCACCAATCATGCGCTTTGCCCGCACGCTGCACCGCGACATCGAGGCCGTGCGCAATGCCATCGAACTTCCGTGGAGCAACGGTCAGGCTGAGGGCCAAGTCAATCGCCTGAAGACCCTCAAGCGCGCCATGTACGGTCGCGCCGGACCAGAACTCCTCAGAGCCCGAATGCTGCCACTGCGCCACACAGATTGAGGCAGAACCCAATTAAGGGCTACGCGACAACTGTATTGGACGACGCCGAACTTCACCGCCTATGGTACGACATTCGAAATCAGGCGATGTTTGATGAGACTTTTGCGCCGGTCGTTGAAGAAATAGAGGCGTTGCTGATTAACACGCTCGCACCGATAGCGGATGACCTCGAAACACGTCAACGCATTTTTGTTCGCTTGGATGGCGCTTTTCGCTTCGCTTTGCAACAATACCTATCTGGTCGTGATCAAAGCTTGAGTAACCTCAAAAAGCTGATGATCGACACCGCTTTCTAACGCACACACCTACTGAGGCGTATCCCGAAGGCTCCGTTCGTTCAGGTTGTCCCACAGTTGCATCGTTCCCCGAAAACCATGTCCGAATAAGTGACCAATTGGATCACCCGGAAACGGAATTGATTTCCGGTTCAGGATCCAAAAATCGGTACGCTCCGTTTTTTGTTCAGCAATTATGTCGGCGATCATCCGGCCGTTGAGCTGGGTGAGAGACACTCCGTGCCCAATGCAGCCCGACGCATGAATGACCCGTTCGTCGCCAATGAAGCTCACCTCCGGCGTTCCATTGGTGTTTATCGACACAGCTCCGCCCCATTGATGCGTGATCTTTACGTCCTGAAGGACTGGAAACAGCCACTTGATCTGGGCTTCAAGAGCGGCATAAAGCTTGGGCGTGTCCATGCGATCAAGTGCCCTTGATCCGGGCAGGGCAATATTTCCCCCGCCCATCACAATGCGGCCACAGGCTGTTCTTCGAAAGTAGTGCATAAGTTTGCGGTTATCGACGATCGACTCACGCGCGGCCCACCCAATCTTATCCCATACTGCGGAGCTAAGCGGCTCCGTCACGACTTGTGAAGTCCATACCGGACGTTGGCGGCTTTTTAGTTTACTTGGGCCCCGGAATAGGTGGGTCCATGCGTTAAGCGCAATAACAATTCGCTCAGCTTTGATCCGACCCTCGCGGTGCAATACTTCAACGCCTCCATGGCGCAGTTTGAAAGTGGTCACCGGTGAGTTTTCGTAAATTTCAGCACCCGCAGCTTCTGCCAGTCTCTTCAATGCCCGCACATGTTTGGTTGGGTCCAAGACACCAACGTCTGGCTCAAAGAGTGCTGCCTGAGGTCTCGGGCTGTTGACCCTGGCTTGAACCTCTGGTGCATTGAGCCATTCGCAACTGCTTGGTGAGAATTCGTTGAGGAGCTCAAAGGTCTTTTTGAGGCGTGCAACCTGCGGCGGCGTGTAGGCAATTCTGAGTCCGCCTTTGTGCTCGTAATCATTATCTAGTTCATGATCCTCACTGAGGTTGCGCACATATTCTACGGCTTTCTTCATATAGTTTTGGGCCTCGCCCGCGCGCTCTTTCCCCCACATCAGTTTCACTAGGCCCGGCTCAAAACCAAACTGGGAGGCATTGAATCCGCCGTTTCGACCCGACGCTCCAAACCCAACATACCGTGCTTCAAGAACCACGACGCGAGCACCAGGGTTGTCGTTTCTTACTTCTCTTGCAACGGTTAGACCGGTGAAACCTCCGCCAATGACAACGACATCAGCCGTTTGATTGCCTTTGAGAGGCGCATTGGGGGTATAGTCTCCATAATTGTCTTCCCAGAAGGAATAGCTCGTGTTCTTCATTGGGTTCTCGTTCGTAGTTTATTAGCGATCGAGGCAAGTGATGCCGTTTCGAATACGGTGCCGGTGCCACCCGCGGCCAAGGGCAAAACCCTAAACCACGGGTGGAAACCCTGCGTGTCAGGCAGAAATCTGCTTGGGTTCGTCTGTCTTCAGGAATGTAGATTTGTAGACCAGTAGACCGTCGGCCCAATGCAAAACATCGACACCCTCTAAGCTGGCAACGGGCCCTGCTGGTCCGGAGATCGTAAGTTGCCAATGCGTGACAACCTTACCAACCGCTTCTTCGACCACCGCGTCTTTCGCCGCAAAGCCCAACTTCCCCATCGACATTATCTCACGCGTTGCGCTGAGAATGCTATCGCGACCGACATGGCTCCGACCATCCGAGTCCTCGAAAACTGCATTTTCGGCGAACATAGATGCAACGGCTTGTGGGTCATTCGCGCTGTAGGCTTCCGCCAAAGCACCTGTATGCTCCAAGAGTGTCGCCTTTTCCGTGTGGGCTTGTGTCATGATTTTTCCTCCATCTACCCGTTTTCAGCAAAATGAATGCAAACTCCGGCTATGAACCTCCTCGGCACATGCTCAATTTTGTTTGCGTCGAATTGTTTAGAAAGTTGCCCACTCGAGCCCGACGGCCTCGATGATCATCAAAAGGCCAATCGCGAACCAAACCAAATTGATTGCCCGACACAGCATCGGAAAGTTTTTGCTCGTTAGGTCCTCAAGAAGGTAAGCCTTCCCTGTCAACGTGCCTTGGGCCGCCCATGCCGCAAAAAGCACTCCCCACAGCCAAGTTTGGTTCAGCACCGCAACAACAACGATGCATAGCAACGCCAAAATCGTTCGAATGCGGGTTTTTCTATCCTCTGCGTCGTCGCGCAATTCGTTTTCCATATGTAGGGTCCTCCTCACCCAATGATTTCTTCCTGCAATTCTGGACCAAGGTCTCCGTTTAGGCGGCCAATGGGATTTGGCAGGCCGATGCGTATCCCAGACCGCGCTTCATCGCAGGGAATATGCGCACGCTGGCTGCGCCAAGAGATAGTTCGGTACGAACTTCTCGACCGAAACGCTCTTCAATTTCGTCGCCCAATTCAGCCGCCTGAATGAGATCACCGGATGCAATAGCGGCTCCAAACTCATATGCGAGTGCGTCCTCGGGGCTTTCCGGCTTACCTGCCAATGCCTTTTTAACACGCTCGGGGTCCAACCCCTCTGCAAGAGCGTAATGGCGCACTGTTTCGACGCAGGGCCCACAATCCTCAAAGCGAATAGACCCAAGACATGCCATATGGAGCAATGCTGCCGATGCATGATGACGGTGGCCAGAAAGCAGCATCCCGTGCTGGAACTTTTCGGTAATGAACCCACCAGCCTTGGAAAGGTCATCAATATAGGGTTCGTTCATGCTGCGCATTACGGATACGAACGCTGACTTGGGCAAAGGAACCGGCGACACGCGCTGGCGCGCAAGTTGAATGATGACCGCGATAAACACGAGCAGCGGCGGCCCAAGAACGCCCGGAGCATCACGCCAGAATACGTCTGTACTGCAAATTCCAGAAACCACTTCGTAAATGTGAAACAACCCATGTGCGAACAACCAAAGGTTCCCCACGATCGCTGCCCCCCAGCGAAGCCCCGGATGCAGGGCTGCAAACCCTAACAGCAATCCCGACCCCATATATGCGAGCCCAATATCGCGAATGAAATGAGCGTTTGCAGGGCCAGTGGCTTTCACGGTATCTACGAATTCGTACCACCCGAAGGGATCAATCAACATGTAGAAACCGAAACAGAATGCGAAAAGCGCTGCGGACCCGATCAAGAATTGCACAAAGCGATCAAGCGCATCAGTATTGCCGTACATATTGGAACTCCTGTATTAATATTTGGATAAATAATGTCCGAATATTATGCTGCAGTCAAGGGATGAAGTTTGATGAAGATAAACAAAGGTGTAGAATGGGCGGCTCACGCATGTACTTTGCTGGAGCCGCTGTGGCCGGACGGCGGACTAACGCTCTCGGCATTGGCTGAGTTTCATGAGCTTCCCGAGGCTTACATGGCCAAGCAAATGCAAGCATTGTCAAAAGCTGGGATCGTGTCAGGTGGCCGTGGCCGTAACGGCTATTACATTTTAGCTAGGCCACCAAAGGACATCAGCCTGCTTGACATTTTGTTGGCGGTCGATGGCGGGCAGCCGATGTTTAGTTGTAGTGAAATTAGGCAAAATGGACCCTGTGCCGCGACACGAGAAGAGTGCAAATCTATCTGTTGCATCGCGGCGCAGTTTGCCGGGGCGGAACAGAAGTATCGCGAAAGCCTTGCTGATATTGATCTTGCTAAATTGGCCTCCAACATCGTCGACCAAATGAATGCTACCAATCGACAAAAGACCGAAGATTGGTTGGAAGATAATCAACGCACACAGAGCTAGGCCACGTTGGGCAAGCCTTTTTTCTGCCAGCCCTCGCCGCTGATTGCCGCATTAGCGTTTTCAGTCGCTACGACGGTCGAATTGAAACGTGCTGTACATCATTCCACACGGTTCTTGTTGAGACACTCGCTCTATGTCCTAAGAACCCGCATGCGCCCAGAGCCTTCGAGTTGCCGAACGCAGCAAGACGCGTGAATAAAATTTATGTACCCTCAACATCAACCGAAAAGCCAGGCCCAATCCTTCTTGCTTGCCATCCGTCCTATGCTTGGGAACGACGGCAGAACCGAACCACACCCGCGACACCCCTGCCGGCATTGCTTCTACCTTCAGCCACGTTCTGACCTGCCCATTCTCGACAGCCATAAGCAACTCATTGCTGGTACGCTGCTCGGTTTTCCAACCCGCAAGACGATCGCCCTCGCCCATAGCAAGGGCCTCGACGTCTTTCCTGAATGCAGGCTTAAGGACTGTAATCGCCAAGACGATGCGCTCCATTCTGAAGACGGGTGAATCAAACATCGCCTCAATATAATCTTGCAGCGACGGCGCTCCTTTCACATCCGCGAAGAATGCATCCGTGTATGTGCCCGGCCTGTTTGCACACTGCTGTAACAGGCTCCCTTCTGGGACGCCTTGCTCAACAACTCTATTCATGCGTCGATACCTCGTTCAGACGGGCTTTCAATACATGTACCGTGAGGCAGTGCCGCGAAAAGGTGCCAGATATCCGACCCTGTTCCACAAAAAACCCTGTATGAAACTCCAATGTTCAATCCTACCGCCAGCCAGAAATCTCGTCGCGCAACAGGCTCGCCAAGGTTTTTTGCCAACTTGTCGTCAAGTCCAGCCGGCTAACCATCCACGCTTCAAAAGGCATGCTTAGGGAACTCCCATTGACCCGTTCAAGTTCAGGGTAATCAGCTACTATTGCATCGGGCAATATGGCAACGCCTTGCCCAAGGGAGCACATCTTAGCCAACACCGCAAAACTATCCGAAGTCAATACGACGTCTCCGTCTACACCCATCAAGTCCCAATCAAAACCAGACAACGCAAAATCATGATCCTGATGAAAAAAGCTGGTGTTGATATCGAGAATCTTGTGACTTGTGGTTCCGTTCGCGGCGACAGTTTCTCTATATTGTTTACTCGCGTAGACATTCGTGGTCAAAATACCAATCTTTCGAATGCGTAGGCCCTCGCCATTTCTGGTGGGCCGCGCCAATCGAATTGCAACGTCAACATTTTCTTTTCTCAAATCAACAAACTTCGTTTCGGTTGAAATGCTGAACTGGAGGTTTGGATGCATCTCCTGCATTTTGCTAAACGCAGGGGCAAATTTCATCGCGAGGGACTCCAGAACCGAAATCCGAATACGCCCACCGACCTCACTCGTGCCTGTGCCAAACCTAAATGCTGCCGCTTCCATTTCAAGAGCAGCAGCCAGCATTCCGTCCAACTCAGGGGAAATTGTCCAAAGTCCGTTTTCATTGACAAAGAGTTTTCGGCCAAGAAGCTTTTCAAGCTTCTGAATCCTGCGGCGGAGGGTGGAAATATTTACCCCCGCCGAAGCGGCAGCAGATTCGTACCTCTTGTGTCGGCTGAGAAAGACAAATGCTTGCATCAGCTCCCATGATGGAATTCCATCGGGGCATCGGAAGTCATCCATATTGTCATCAGTAGATCCCATCAGCCTCTCCAGACACATCCCTAGATCATTCATATCGGATTTTAACGAATGTGCTTACTGGCGTCGAACGGCACGGCAAAATCCAGCCGTCGTCTTTGTCATCCTCATCGAGAACTGAGTTTGGCAGACAATCTATCTCACCGTCCACCAAGCGGCACATGCACGCCGCACATTCACCGACTTTGCAAGAATGGGGGGCATCGACACCAACCTTTGCAAGCCCATCCAGAATTGTCTGCCCGGACGGAACCTCTACTTCTGTGACTTTTCCGGACTTCTCGATCTGTAGCGTGTGCGATTTGGCCTCACCATCAACATCAACAGGCACCTGTGTTTCAGTGTCAAATATCTCCATTATGACACTCGTCGATGGATATCCCGCCTGCTCAAGACTGACTTGTACCAGTTTCATGAAAGGTTCAGGGCCACAAACATACGCGAACTTGACCGGTCTATCTCCAAGAAACTCTTTGATGTCCGAAGCCTTTGGGAACCTATTCCCTTCATCAAACCAGCGTTGACACCGAAACTGTTCCGGGTAAGCGTCGCGCAACGCGTCAATATCCTCAGCGAGCATTTCCGTCTCTGCTGATCTATTCGCATAGAAAAGGCAAACGCGGGGTGCTCCCGATTTCAGCGCCTGCCGTATAAGAGAAAAAATCGGCGCAATTCCACTTCCCCCAGCAAAAAAGGCAGCAGGGGCCTGATCTTCTACGAGCTTAAAACTGCCCGCTGGCGGGTACACTTCGAGCGTATCACCACTCTTTAGGTTGTCGCATATCCAGTTGGAAACGGCCCCTTGGTTGACGCGGCGCACAAGCACCGACACTGTTTCAAGGTCACCTGGATCGCTGGTGATCGAATAGCTGCGCCAAAGCTCACGCGCGTTTACGTCGGCGCGCAACGTCAAATACTGTCCCGGAACAAAGGGCATTGATAACGCTTCTTCGTCTTTTGCAACGAAGGTCAGGTTGACGGCATCGGTCCCCTCAGTCCGAACCTCGGCGATTTTGAGCTCTCTTTTATGGATCATGTTCGAGCCTCACCTAAAGGAAGAATGAGTTGTTGCCTTGAGGACGATCGCAATCAATCAGATTGACTTGCTTCAGAACGATTCTGAAACCACCGTCCACAAGTCGCAAAACGAAGCCGTTCCATCCTGCAAGGTTCCGCTGATATCCATTCCTAAACTCCGAGAGTATGAAGTTGTATCGAGCGCGCCATTCCGGCACATCTTGATCACTTTGCCAAATCTCCAAACCACTGAATACGCGAGAGGTTCTGGAAGCCGGGTACTGCGAATAGGCATACCCCGTTTCCAGTCGGGCTATTCGGTCTAGCAGCCTTCGGTGATCATGGATTTCAAGCGTGACTTGAGTGCGCGGATCGGACGCTGGAGTATCGGAGGGGATCCAATATGCGCAGCGAGCATCCAGAAACGACGACCATTCTCCGAGCGCCTTCTGGTCAAGCAGTCTGGCTTCCAAGGAAAGAAAGTCCGATATGTCCTGCGAACCTTTCACGCCGATTTCAGCATTGCGTCGGACCGCCGCCGACAAATCGTCGGAAACCGAGACAAGCCAATCGTAATAGTCATCGTCAAAATATGCTGAGGAAGGGTGGAACGTTTTTTCGGTTGCCGGATTGCTCATTTCTTCACCCTTTCCTTGGAGACCTCAAGTTTGGGCTGAACTGTCATCAATCGTTTCCATTGCGAGTAGTAGTTTCTCATGTGAATTTCCGAAGTGACAGGTCCCATCCGCATCCCGTTCTCCACGTCGGCATCCTTACCGGTTTCATAGTGGCGACTTACGTCGATCCATTCGTCCTCCGGAGCATTGGAAATCCCCCTCTGACACTCTTCAAAGTTGTCAGCGTCGTCCATCTCTCCCAAGATTGGAAAGTCCTCTTGAGTGCGCAATCTCATGGTATTCGTCTGTGCGTCCACATCCGCCCTTTGCGTGGCATGAAAATAGACCGCAGTTCTACTTACATTTATAGGCTGAAGAACCTGGATTTGATTTCCGATGAAAAGGAGGTTTGGGAAAATTGACAGGTTCATGCCGGCTCCTACCGCCTTGTCGAACCCTTGTTGCTGTTCAGAAGCGTCAAGGCTGCTTGAAATATGCTCTTCAAAAACTTCGCGACCGGGTTGAGGGCGCTGCTGGTCCCAGGCACTTTTCGCGAACATATCTGGCCTTTGGTCAATCACCGTGTGTCCGTTATCCAACGCATAGAGATACATCTGTGAACTATCAGCGTCAGCAAAGTATTCCATATCGCCGCCGCCATACCGCTCCTTCGTCATCACGAGAAGCGATTGGTGGGAGAACGGCACGTGATAGCCGTCGCCTGCGTTGTCGTAGATCATTTTCCAGTTTGCGTTGACTTGAAACCGTTGAGCACCCGAGACAGTAATGTTCTCTTCACCGCCATTATGCTCGATCCAGGCATCGATGAATGCACGTGCATTGCCGAGGTGCTCTGTCAGGGGTTTGGCATCAGGGTTCAATGTCGAGAAAACGAAGCCCTTGTATGATTCCACCTTTGCCGGCTTCGCAAGATGCATGTTCCGGCTCTTGAACGTTGGACCATATGCATTTTTACCGGGCACCCCAAAAAGATTGCCGCGAGCATCATAGCGCCAGCCGTGATAAGGGCACGTGAAACTCGATGATTTCCCACGAAACTCCCGGCAGATCACGGCGCCGCGATGCGAGCACCGATTGAACAGTACGTTAACTTGTCCATCATTGTCACGCGTGACGAAGACCTCGCGGGTCCCAATCCAAGCTTGCCGATAGTCACCTGGTTCGGCGATTTCACTTTCGTGGAGTACAAAAACCCAATTTCCCGCAAAAATGTGATCCATCTCTGCCGCAAACACTTGCGAATCTGTGTATAGCTTTCTGTGAACACGGTCATTCTCAACAAGATCGCCCCATTCTTGAATGCTTGTTTCAGCTTCAGTTACTGTCATTTTTCACACTTACTTTAGCAGTTGCTAAGCCCATGTTGTTTCATTTGAAGTTTGTTGTTTGAGAGCAATTTCCGTGCCAGGTTCACCAGCGGTCTCGGAGAGACTTGCCTTGCAACTTCCGCCTCAGCCTTCTCCCACTCTTCGTTCGAAAGCTCATCGCGATGGGCTTGCATGAGCGTCTCACGGAAGAGTGCTTCGCTAAGTTCTGGGTGCCCTTGAATCCCAAGAAACCGATCCGAAATCAGAAAGACCTCATTGTCATTTTCAGGGGCCGAAGCCAGAACAATGCTGTTTCGCGGCAGACTGGCAACACACTCCCCATGGCACTCTGCCAAGACCGGCCGTGCTTTGGTGTCATGCGGAAGGGATCGCTTTGCCTGCGCCGTCCATTTTAATGCGCTGATGCCAAGACGAAAGCCCTCAGACTTGTTTAAGCGGACAGACCCACCAAGCGCTTCGGCCAATAGTTGAGATCCAAGACAAACTCCGACGATCGGAAGCGTCGTTTCACGCTCGATATAAGCCACGAATTCGAACAGCTTCTTCATAGATGAAGCATTGCGATCGCGGACGACTGACTGAGGACCGCCACTAATGACAAATCCGTCGTAGACTTGAGCCGCAGCGATCAAGTCGTCCTTACGCGGCTCAAGAATGTCCCAGTTTTCTTCGCACTGCGAAAAAGTTGACGCGAAGGCTTGTTTTAAGGCCTCCACACCCTCGATTTCCACACACCAAATAATGCCAAACCGCTTCATGGAACTGCTCTTAAAGCAACTCGAAGTATTCGTTGTGCTCCCACTCGGTGACGTCGCCGGATTGTGCTTCTATGCCACCTTCTGCGTCCGTAAACCGAGCCCATTCCGACCTTCTGAGGTTGAGCCAATACTCGAAGAACAGATCGCCCATCATCTCGCGGAACATTCCTGATGTTTCGAGCTCATCGATAGCATCATTCAAGTTCTTCGGCAGATGGGGAACGTCAGCGTCATACGGGTTTTCGAGCAATGGGCCCGGATCGAGTTTCCGTTTGATACCATCCAACCCAGAGAAAATCTGTGATGCGAGATAAAGATATGGATTGTTGCCGGGTTCGCCTGCTCGGTTCTCGATGCGGCTGGCCTTTGATGAAGGGTTCGCAATGACGCGCGCCATCGCCGCTCTGTTGTCGACCGCCCAGCTCAGCCTGTCGGGTGCGAGGGAATTGGACCTTCGACGACGGTATCCGTTGATCGTCATTGTGGTGAAACTTGATGCCGCAGAAGCATTTGCCAGAAGGCCACCCGCCCAATGTTTTCCAATGTCTGAAATCGGCTGCCCAGGTTTAGGAACAAAGACATTTTCACCAGTTTCGATGTCTTCAAGCGACTGATGCAGATGCCAACCATTCGGAAAGAAGTCCGGAATCTTCGGGTAACACATAAAGCTGGCCAGGCAACCGTTGCGCCGCGCAACCTGCTTGGTCGCACTCTTAAAGAGACACATTGCGTCGGCGAAATCCAATCCTTGGAGGACATCAAATGTGATCTCATATTGGCTTGGGGCGAATTCGTCTTCAATGCTACGCAATGGTAAACCGACGTCGAGGAGATTGTCCCGGATCGCGCTAAGTATGTCGTCGACTTCATCGAGATGATTTTCCGAAAGATACGAGTATCCTTTACCAAGCGCTTGCACGATTGGTGCTTTTGACTGAACTCCCGGAGCACCAAGTGTCCCAACTTCGAGAGATGGGTCCAAAATTCTTGTCAGGTAAAATTCGACCTCAAGGCCAGCGTTGATCCGGTAACCTTCCTTCTCCAGCTCCGCAACCGCCCGCTTCAACAGCGCGCGCGAACTCAAGGGAAACGGCTTGCCTGTCGTCGTATAGATGTCCGCAATAAGCCATCCTGTCTTGTTGGCCCAAGGTAGTATCCGGAATGTATTGGGGTCAGGAACCATCGTCAGATTGCCAACCCCAGCAAGTTCCGTGCCAGAGAACATGTTTTTTCCGAATGGATCCATGCAGAAACCGTTGGCCGTATCAAGCAAGAACGGACCGTTGGTAATGTCGGAGCCGTTTTTGCAGGCGGATTCGAGCGCTTCGACACTTAGGCTTTTGCCCCTAAGAATTCCATACTGGTCGGGCCATGACAGCCTGATCGTTCGAATGTCATTCTCTTTGATTGTTGCAAGCATTTTGCGAGCCGCGTCGCGTTGCTCTGATGTCCACAAATCATGATCTTGAACAAATCCCATTTATCTTCTCCCCGTTTGCGTTCGAAAAGGCCCAAGCTTCGCAATCAAGACTAAGTGCAGCGCGATTTTGTATGGTTGCCAGAACTCATTTGCCCGTGACGTTGCCTTTACTGGAACCAATTCAACTCGTGCGTCTTTCAAATAGCAAATGATCAGAAGCGGCATTGGTGCACTCCCATAGTGCAAATATGAAACGACGCGCCAGGCGCGTTGTCGTTTCCCTGGGTTGCTTCAAAAAAACGGGAGAAAGTTGCGTTTTTACAAAGGGTTAAAAGTAGAAATTGAGAAGGGGATAGATGGAGATCCTCGCTCAACAGTCGCCAAAATATGCACTTTTTGAGAAAGCCCCTAGGAAACGCATTGCGCGATACCTTGACGCTCGATGAAGTGGCGCTATCCGGCAGTCAACGGTTTTTCTGCTATGCAAATCAGTTAGTTGCATTCCGGATTTATCGCGCTGATCATGTCAAATCTGCGAAATCTGAGAGTCATATGCGACATGCCAAGCCGCTGCCCCTGTGGCTATCGGGGTTGGCAGGAAGTCTTTCAGACCGCCGGTTTCTGCTTGCATTTGGCCCGAATTCTAAATTGGTCTCAGAAAATCGGATAGTTACGCTGGATCTTTCGTTGCAGGTTTTGGGTCACGATCAAACGACAGTTCGGCGCAAGCCACGTCTGCTCAGCGAAAACGACGCCTGCGACATCTCCGACGAGTTGGCCGATTGGCCGAAAGATCAGCAGATGGGTCACGCGCACCGGGCACCGTATCACCCGCACGCCCAGGGCATGACCGAGCGCCGGCGCTAGACGTTCAAAAGCCGATTCCTGATGGATGACTATTGTCTGCCCAGCGATCTCGGACAGCAGGTTGACACCGTCGCCGACCATTACAATCACCGGCGCCACCACAAGGCCTGCAAAACCTCATGCCAGCCGATGTCTACTTCGGAGGCGGTTAAACCACTCTGAAACACCGCGAAAGGGTCAAAATCGAGACCATCGAAACGAGACGCTTGCGTCACCGCAAATCTGCCGCAAAATCACACAAACCAGATGAGCCAGATCCTCTCTCAGATTAGGCCGTCAACTGTACCATTATCCCTGACGACGGACAGTCTTCATCACTGCCGTCGCCAGAAAAGCTAGCCAATATCGTCAAACCGGGGCTGAACTGGAGGCTCCGAACATTTGCGAAATACAGCTCTTTGCTGGCGGGTTAACCGTTGGGTTAGAACTGAATTTCTAACTCAAAACCGATTTAACAGGGTCAAAAGATGCTACCCCACGCCCCCAAAGCTACGACGGGAACAAACAACCAACCTTGTGGAAGGTCCGAGAAGGTCAATTTCGCATTCGAAAGCTGCCCCAATCCAATGCCCCAAACCGCAAACAACAGAGACATAACACTTCCGACAACCGCTAGATCGTTGCTGCCCCCCCAAAGCGCCGGCCACAGAAATAAGAGACTCATGATACCCAAGCTGATCGAAACCAAGTGCCAGCAAAAATAGGCAACATATTTGGGGCTTTTTTCCAAATCTCGGGCGGCAAGAAGGGGCCGTGCGACCCCCGGTCCACCTGCAAATATGTGAATGACTGCCCAAAGCGCGGAAAGTGCGCCGGCCAAAAGAATGGGATATGACACAGTGGTCTCCTTCGTATCAAAAACTGAACCGATGTGAGAGTGGATTTTTGAATGCCAAGAGCTTGATACTCATCCGTGATGAAAATTCTGAATGGTGCGTTGCGCCCACTAGAAAGTCGTTGAATTCACAAAAAGAGTTGAGCGCCAAGGATTGCGGCAATTGGAAAGAAAAACACCCAGGACAGGTGACGCCCCTTGGTTGCAATTACTGCAGCCAGTCCTGTGATCGCGCAGGCGACGGCTGTTGATGCCAACACCACTGCTGCTGTCAACGCCTCGTCTATGCTGATTGTCCAAATGACCGCAGCTTGGCTCCACCAGAACAAGGTCAAGGCGTGCCAGCCAAACCAAAGCGTCACTCGCCCGTTCTGCTGACTACCCAGTATCACCGGGAAGTCATCTTTTCCTAGCAAGGGTGCAATAAGTCTTTTCCCCCCCACAAAGCTGTGCATTGCACCAACCAGAACGAGTAGTGCCGCCGCGAATTCAAGCATTGAGTGTTCCTTTCTCGAATCGACATCACGTCAATAATCGGATACCTTATATCCAGTTTATGAGGTTGAACAATTGTAGAAACACAGCTTAACGTGAGGTTACAGGAGACGGCGCTCGCAAGTCCAAATGTCAAGACTGACAGGACCTGTGGCGTCCGCCTCTCGCTCCGTATCGCGGTCGGCTACAACTTCGCTCGGCGCCCAAAGACCTTCAGCGGTCTCGCGCCCAATGAATACATAAGCTAAATCCGGACATCAGGTCCCTATCGATTAATCCGACATCCAACCCACCAAATGCTGGGACCAACACCTAGCAGGCTGCGGAAATAGTCCCGCCTAGACAGTGATTTGAGAACATGATTCACTTCAGGAACGATAGCGGAGGGGGTGATAATGCGCGGGATGGACGAGGCGAGCAGGTCGCTCTTCAGCTATGTCGATCTGGAAGAGCGCATCCCGGCGCGGCATCCGCTGCGCAAGATCAGGCAGGTGGTCAACGACGCGCTGGCCAGTCTGGATGCCGATTTCGAGGCGCTGTACATCGACTTCGGGCGGCCCTCGATCCCACCCGAGCGGCTGATCCGGGCGAGCTTGCTGCAAATCCTGTTCTCCATCCGGTCTGAACGCCAGTTGATGGAGCAGATGGATTACAACCTGATGCTGCGCTGGTTCGTGGGCCTTGGCATCGACGATCCCGTGTGGGTGCCGAAGGTCTTTACAAAGAATCGCGACCGTCTGCTGACCACCGAGATGTCGCGCAAGGTGATGGCGGCGATCCTGGCCCATCGCGAGGTCGCGCCCCTGTTGTCGGACGAGCACTTTTCGGTCGACGGCACTTTGGTCAAGGCCTGGGCTTCCATGAAGAGCTTCCAGCCGCGGGCGGAGGGCGCGCCGCCCGACGATGAGAGGCCCGGCGATCCGCCTACACAGGATACCGCCGCCGACACCCAGCCCGGACAGACCCAGCACGAGACCGAACCGATGTCCCGCCCGACACACCGCCACTGCAACACCGAGATCGATTTCAAGGGCGAGAAGCGCTCGAACGCGACGCATGCCTCGGTCACCGATCCTGACGGACCGCTCTACAAGAAATCCTCCGGAACAGGTGCGGTTCTGTGCTTCATGGGGCACGCGTTGATGGAAAACCGGAACGGATTTGTCGTGCAGGGTGATCTGACCCAGGCCGACGGTCATGCCGAACGCAAGGCAGCGCTGGACATGCTCCATCGCAATTCCCCCGGATCGACCCGGCGGCTGACGCTGGGTGCCGACAAGGGGTATGACGCGGCCGGGTTCGTCGCCGACCTGAGGCAAGCCTATGTCACGCCGCATGTCGCCCAGAAATCGAGATATTCAGCGATCGACGGGCGAACCACCCGGCATGCAGGTTACGCCCTGTCCCAAAAGCGTCGAAAGAAGATAGAAGAACCGTTCGGCTGGGCCAAAACGGTCGGCGGCATGGCACAGACCATGTATCGGGGCGCCGAACGTGTCCGATCCCGCTTCATCCTGACCATTGCCGCCAACAACCTCGCGAGACTACCGCGGTTGCTGACCGCGTGAAGCGGAAGAGCAGCATCCAGCGCAAGCATCGGACCCGCCGACAGGCATGACGATCAGGCATTCACCCCGGCGGGAAGGAAGCCGTTCCGGTTTGGAAACTATTTCAGCGGCCTGCTTGATGATCGAGCTTTCTGAAAGCAGATACTGATAGTTGAAACTCTTTGAAGATCCAAGGCGTAATCGTTTGCAACCAAGTCAGCGCAAACATCAACTCTCAACACTTTCGTGTTGTCCGCACCGTCATCAGACCAAGCACAGCAGAAGTCAGTAGCAGTTTTCTTGTTTTTGGCGTCATACCTTCCCAGGGATGAACTACGCCCCAAGCGGCGCTCTGGCGAATATGCTGGATTCCCCCGCTATCTTTAAGGAAGTCTATTTGGCTGGACATGGACCGATCGTGCTTTTGACATACCCAATCAGGCTTTGAACCGAAGGGCCACGACCGGAACGCAATCTATATTCTTCGCGTCGCGGGGAAAAGTGTGATGTTGCGCCACCTCAGGATCAGCCCCCACAAGCCACGTGGTTCCACCAGCATTATGACAACTGAGATGGTTCCCAGAATGATCATGTACCATGCACCAAGGTCCGCGAGATACTCGCGCAGGACAAAGAAAAGGATGCATCCCAATATCGGTCCCTCCAATGTCCCAATTCCGCCAATCACCACGATGAAAATTACCAGAACTGACCAATCCGTGACCGAGAACGCCGCCTCGGGGGTAATTCGCAGTTTTTGAACGAAGATCAACGCACCAATCAGGCCAGTCATACCTGCCGTGGCAATGTAAATGACAAACTTGAGCGAGCGGGTGCGCACGCCGACGCTGACCGCGGCCTCTTCATTGTCGCGCAGAGCGGAGAGGGAGAGGCCAACGCGCGACCTCATCAAAATCCAGATACCAAGCACCACAACCAACATAATCGCCAGGGCTATCCAGTAGGTCAGGCTTTCGCGGGCGGACCGCCCCGAGGCCATGGCTTTGACAAGCCCGGCAGGAAGCGAGATGCCGCTGCCGCCACCCAGTGCTGGTATTTGGGCAAAAACCAGCCTGTAGACCTCGGCGATCACCCATGTCCCGATGGCGAAATAGGGACCGGAGAGGCGAAAGGCGACAAAAGCTGTGGGCCATGCGATTAAGGCGGTCAATACCCCCGCCAGTGGCAGCGCAAAAAGGATCGGAACGCCAGCAAACATGGCCAGAGAGAACATGGCATAACCACCCAATCCGACAAAGGCCTGTTGCCCAACGGATATCAATCCCGAGTAGCCAGCAAGAAGATTCCAAAGCTGTGCCAAGGCAAGGAAATAGAACACTTCGATCAGCAGGCGCATGGTGCCCCGACTGGCCCAGTAGGGGCCCGATACGAGGATAGCGACAACCAGTATCAAGAGGCCAAAACGGGCCCAGTTCTGAATGCTCATGTCAGGAACCCCGCTTTTTAGGGAAAAGCCCCTGTGGACGCAGCACAAGGATCACGAGGAAAACGATATGACCTGCAAGAATTTGCATCCCGGGATCAATCTGTGCGCCCAATCCTTGCGCCACTCCCAGGATGACGCCGCCCAGAAGCGTCCCCCAGAGCGAACCAAGCCCGCCGATGATGACGGCCTCAAAGGCAAAGAGCAGACGGATCGGCCCGGCGGCCGGGTCAAAGTTCGTTTTGATGGCGAGCAATACGCCTGCCACCGCAACGACAGCCGATGCAAGCGCCATGGCGATACCAAATAGGTGACGCTTGTCGAGCCCCATCAGCCCGACGGTTTCCGGATCATCCGAGGTCGCCCTGAGCTGCCTGCCGATCGCTGTTTTCGCAAAGATCCAGTTCAAAACCGCAATCACGACTATGGCCGAAACGAACAGCAAAAATGGCACCGTTCCCACGGTCAGCCCCGCTCCGAGGGAAATGGCGGAGGTATCCAAGGTCCCCGCGCTCACCCGCTGGCTATCGGCTGAAAACTGTTCCAGCATCAGGTTTTGCAGGATGATCGACAGCCCGAAAGTGACGAGGATCGATGGAAGGATGTCCTTGCCTGATAGCCGGTTCAAAACCAACCTCTGCCCGACATAGCCCGCGACCATCATGATCGGAACGATCGGCAGCAAGGCCCAGAGCGGGTTCACGCCAGTGGCATCGACGAACAATAGCGTACCAAATGCGGCGGCGACAATAAAATCACCATGGGCCAGATTTACGAAGCGCATGATGCCGAACATCAGGGACAGTCCGGCGGCGAACAGGGCATAAAGTCCACCCAACAAGATTCCCTGCACGATTGCGTTGACCCATTCCATCAGCTGGCCTCCTTTGCGCGGCCAAAATAGGCGGCTGAAATCGCATCCCGGCCCAGCTCGGACGATTTGCCCTCAAGGCTGATCCGCCCTTCCTGAAGGCAATAAAGCCGATCCGACACGGCAACGGCCTGTCCAATATCCTGCTCTACAAGGATCACCGAAGTGCCCTGTTCGCGGATCCTGGGCAGGGTTTCATAAATGTCGCGCACAATGACAGGGGCCAGTCCAAGGCTGACTTCGTCCAGAAGCAGCAGCTTTGGATTGGCCATCAAAGCCCGCCCGATTGCCACCATCTGCTGTTGTCCACCAGACAAGAGCGTCGAGGGCGTGCCCGCCTTTTCCGCAAGGATCGGGAAAAGCTCTTGCACCCGATCCAGCGTCCAAGGGCCGGACCTTTTGACGCTTGCCCCGATCTGCAGGTTCTCCCGAACGCTGAGCGATGGAAAGAGGCGCCTGCCTTCAGGCGACATAGAGATGCCCAAAGCTGCAATCTGGTGGGTGCCAAGGTTCGACAGGTCCACCCCCTCTAGCGACAAAGCTTGCCCCGGCACGGGCAAAAGCCCCGTGAGCACCTTGAGAAAGGTTGTCTTGCCCGCTCCGTTCGCTCCGATCAGGGCGGCGCTTTCGCCTTGGTCTAGGTGAAAGTCCACGTCGAACAGAGCCTGAAAGTCACCATAAAACGCGTCGAGAGATCTCGCTTCTAGCAGGTGGGTCATGCCTCGATCCCCAGATAGATTTCCTGCACTTCTCGAGAGCCAAACGTCTCCTGCGGCAAGCCTTCAGCCAGAACCTCGCCGAAGTTAATCACGACTAAACGATCCACAACTGCCAATAGGGCGTGCACCACATGTTCGATCCAGATGATCGACACGCCAGCCGCAAGGATGTCTTTGATCGTGGCGACCAATCCTTCGCATTCCTGCTCGGTCAGCCCCCCTGCAATTTCATCCAGCAGCAACAACCTTGGCTGGGTCGCCAAAGCGCGTGCCATTTCAAGGCGTTTGCGATCCAAAAGACGCAGTTGGCTGGCCTGAGTATCCGCCAAAGCGCCCAGACCAAGACGGTCCAGAATGTCGATGGCACAGGCGGTCGCGTCCTCCATGGACTGCCCGCCCCCGTTTGTCGCAGCGACCAACAGGTTCTCCAACACGGTCATAGCGTCAAACGGCTTTGGAATCTGGTAGGTGCGCCCTACCCCCATTCTACAACGTACACCTGCGGTGGTTCGCGTGACATCCCGCCCCGCAATCACGATGTGCCCTGCATCGACAGGCAGCGTCCCCGCGATCAGGTTGAACAGGGTCGATTTGCCTGCTCCATTGGGGCCAATGATCCCCAGCGCTTCACCTTGGGCGACATGCAAGGAGACATCATTGGTCACTTTGAGAGCGCCGAAGGCTTTTGACAGCCCCCGGGCATCAAGAATGTTTTGATTTGATTTTGACATGGACCACTTCCGGCCGGGCGCTTTAACGCCCGGCCCGGTTTGAGGGCTATCAGTTCTGGATCAACCGGACGTCGCCGGTCTTGGCGATGCTAGGATGATCACTGTTTTCAACGATGTCGATTATCGGCTTGCCGTCTTCCAAACGCCACTGGCCACCCACCAAAGGTGTCTTGCTGACATTGGGAACGGGGCCAGTCTGGAAGTTGACCGGACCAACGATCGACGCATAGTCGGTCGCCGCAATTGCATCGCGGATCGATGCCGGATCGCTGGGATCTTCTGTCCGGCGCAGCGCATCGATGGCCACCTCGAACAAAGAGTGCTTGAAGCCAAGCGGCATCGTCCAGGGATTGCCCGTGGCCTCCTCGTATGCAGCGGCCAGCTCAGCTGAGGTTTGACCGCTGAAGCCGGAACTGAAGGGATGCGCGGGGGACCACCAAACTTCGGTCGAAAGATCCGCGCCCCGCTCTCCGAGCGACGAAATAACTTGCGGAAACTCCAAAGCTTTGCCGAACGTCACAACTTTTGGATGGAAGTCCTGCTGCGCAGCTTGCAGCCAGAAGGTCGCAAAGTCAGGCGGTGGCACAACGCCGGTAACAATCTCTACGCCGGCGGCCTTGAAGGCCGAAATCTGCGCCGAGAAATCATCCGTCAGAACCTGGTAGCGACCGGGATCAACGAGCGTGTAGCCCTGCGCCGCCAGCACGGGCGGGAAGCCCAGCTCTTCGTGGCCCCAACCGTTTCCGTCCGGGTCATTGGGCCACAACGCGCCAACCACTTTGTTAGTGTCTGCCTGGTTCCAGATGCCGGTGTAGGAGGAGATCACATCCTCAAGACCCCAAAAAAAGTGGAAGGTCCAATCAAAACCGGTCGCTGGATCGCCTTGGCGACCGAAGAAATGCGGCTGCCAAGGAGTGTCATTGGTGATGCAAGGCACTTCGTTTAATTCGGCCTGATCCGCGACTGGGTTTGTAGTGTCCGGCGTGGACGTTGCAAGGATCAGGTGGACCTCATCATCAAGGATCAGCTCCTGAGCCACCGAAGAGGCGCGGTTCGAACTCGATTGGCTGTCCTTGATGATGATCTCGATGTTGTAGGTTTTGCCAGCAATCTCGAGCCCATCGGCCAGCGCCGTGCGGAACTGGTCCAGAACGAAGGCGTCGGATTCCGCGAAGACCGCAAGCGGCCCGGTTTGCGGCGTGACAAATCCGATTTTGATCGTGTTGCCAGCGGCCAACGCGCGTGTCGGCAGCGCGGCCAGTCCGGCAATTGCCGCAGCACTTCTGCCGAAATCTCGGCGTGAAATCTTATTGGTCATTGGGTTCCTCCTCCACTTCCCGCCCGTTAGGTTCGGGCTTTGGCTAAAGCGTGGTTGGCGGCACGCTTTCGAGCAATACCGCCTGGGGTATGCCGTGATACCTGCGCGGCGGAGCCCTGTTTTGTACGCTGAGAAAGAGAGGCTTGCAGCGCTTGGGTATCACCCGAGACCCTCGAAAACATCGACACAACCACGCGCAACCGCGCATCTTGAGCCTCGAATACCGAAAGTCAGTGGAGCCATCGCTGTGACAACAATTGACAAAATCGATGCCGTGATCGTCGATGTGCCAACCATACGTGGGCACGTGCTTTCCATGGCGACCATGAAAACCCAGTCCGCGGTTCTGGTCCGTGTTTATTTTTCGGATGGTTCTGAAGGTATCGGCGAAGGGACCACCATAGGCGGACTTAGCTATTGCCCCGAAAGCCCCGAAAGCATCCAGTCCGTGATCGATACCTACATCGCCCCTGCGTTGATCGGCAGCGATGGTGATCGTGTGAGCGGTGCAATCCATTTGATGGACAGGCTCGTTCAGGGCAACCGGATCGCCAAGGCAGCGGTTGAAATTGCTCTGTGGGACGGGTTGGGAAAACGTTTGGACGTCCCCGTGTCGCAGCTTTTCGGAGGTGCCGTGCATAGCCAATTGCCAGTCGCTTGGACATTGGCGTCGGGCAACTCTGAGACGGACATCACCGAAGCCCTGGAAATGATCGAGACCAGGCGTCACAATATTTTCAAACTGAAGATCGGGAAGCGCTCAGTGCGCGAAGATGTGGCCCATGTAGCCAAGATCAAACAGGCCTTGGGTGACACAGCCAGTATCCGGGTCGATGTCAATCAGGCGTGGAGCCTCGTCGAGGCACGCTGGGGCCTGAAAGGACTGCAAGAGGTCGGATGCGAGCTGGTAGAACAGCCTGTGCCGGCACGCTATCGTTCCGCGATGGCCGAGCTAACCTCGGGTTATGAAATTGCCGTCATGGCGGACGAAACACTCAATGGCCCCGAAGACGCCTTGGCCGTCGCGGCGGCAAACGCTGCAGATGTCTTCGCTGTGAAAGTCGCCCAATCCGGCGGATTGCAGCGGGCCGGCGAGGTCATCGCCATCGGCAAAGCCGCCGGGCTCGGGCTTTACGCGGGAACAATGCTTGAAACGGGCCTTGGCACGGCAGCTGCGCTTCAACTGTTCTCGACCGTAGAGAAACTGGACTGGGGGACCGAGCTTTTCGGGCCACTCCTGCTCAATGATGAAATCCTGTCCGAACCGCTGAGCTATCGGGACTTTCACGTCGAAGTTCCCAGCGGCCCTGGCATTGGTGTCGCGCTTGATCAAGACAAGATCAATTTCTACAGACGCGACAGGAAGAAAATGCTCAAGGCCGTCTCTACAAAATGAGCGATTAGATCGTCTTGCGTGCCACGCGTTGGGCTATCTTGATGAAGTTGTTGATGTGCAAACCCTGCTCGTCCAACCGGAAATTCGCCGACAATGCGGTCGACCCTAGCGCGGGCGTTATCTTGTGATAGCGTAGTCCGTTCCGCTTAGCCGATCCAACGGATTCGGGGACGATGCAGATCCCCTCGCCGATCGACACGAGGCTGAGGGCCGTCTGCAAATCCATCGTCCATATTCGTTTCGACGTGTCAATTTCTTGGGTCTCACAATAGGACAGAACAACATCGGCAAAACTGGGTCGTGGATGCTCGGGGTATAGAACAAAGCTCGCGCCTTCCAGCGCCCTCAAGTCGATGGGCTTCCCGCCGTCCAACTCCATGGTATCGGGCACGGCGGCGATCAGGGGTTCTTCCAACAATTGGCGGGTCACGAACTCGCTGTCATTCAGCTCAGGACGGGCAAAAGCGACATCGATTTCCCGTGATATCAGGGCACGATGGAGCTGCGCATTGTTCATCGGGAGAAGGCTTAGGTTCACTTCGGGAAAATGCGCGCGGTACGATTTGATGATGTTGGGTAAAATACCAAAAGTCGCCGACCCGACAAAGCCGATCCGCAACCGCCCTTCCGCACCCTGGCCAAGGCGACGCACCTCAAGCCGGGTGTCTTCCAGCTGCGTCATGATCGACTTGCCGCGCTGCAAGAGACGCTCGCCCGCCTGTGTCAGACTGATGGCGCTGCGGCCCCGGTTGAAAAGCGTGGCCTCCAGCTCTTCTTCCAGCTGCTTGATCTGGCGGCTTAGCGGTGGCTGCGCCATATTGAGCCGCTCAGCCGCGCGCCCAAAGTGCAGCTCTTCGGCCACGGCAATGAAATATGTAAGCTGCTTGAAATTCAAAACCGTCCCTTTCGGTCGAATAGTAGCTGGTTTGATCAAACGAAAATAGGCCCCCGCTGTATGCGAGGGCCTGAAGCGTTCGATTGTAGCGCGCCGATTACTCAGCAGCCATGGAAGAAGATTCGGACTTCAGAACGAAATCGAAGGGGAAATAAAGCTCTGTTCCATGCTCTTCCTTCGCCGGCTGGAACTTTCCGATCAGGCTTTCCTTGACCGCGAAAACGCTGTCATTTTCAAGCCACTCGCTGTCAGCGTCGTAAATCTGGCTGATCAGCGGACGGTAGCCGTCCTTGGAGATGTTGAAATGCATATGCCCCGGACGGTTCGGGTGGTGCCCCATGAAATGCAGCAGCTCGCCAGCAGTTTCATCCTCGGGGATCGGGTAAGGCACAGGGCGCACGGCGACAAAGGCATAATGCCCGTTCTCATCGGTTTCAAAGCGACCGCGGAGATTGTAGTCGGGCTGGTCCGGATCAAGGTTCTCGTAAATACCGTTGGGCGCGTCCTCCCAGACATCCATGATCACGCCGGGAATGCCGTTACCGCTCTCGTCTCGGATATACCCCTCGAAATAGGCGGTCTCCTCGTTGTCATAGTGTTTGAGGATGATCGAAGCCCCCTTGGGCAGGACAGGCGGGTTTTCGCGGTAGAAAGGCCCCAGCACCGTAGATTCGCTGACAGACCCTTCGATCGGGTTGGTCATCATGTCCACCAGCACTTCGATGCCGAGAATATCCGCAAGCAGAATAAACTCCTGACGGTTATCGTCACACAGCTTACCTGCCCGCTCGAGATAGAAGCAGGCATCCATGAACTCGCTGTGCTGGAGGCGCACGTCTTTGACGAAGCAGTGCATGTGCTTGATCAAAGACGTCATGATCTCGCGCTGGCGATCAGTGATGTCTCCGTACTTGCCTAGGCTGGCCGTGACCACTTCGGTGATATTTTCTTCTGTTACGATTCCCATGGCGTGTTTCTCCTCCTCGCATTTGGGGCGGTAGGGACATCTCCTTAATCCCGTTGCCGACACACTCATTGAAACGCGCCGCGACCCCAATACCCGTTGCGGTATCGGGTGATACCAGCGGACACCCATGCGCCGCGGCTGCAGAGTATCGCCCCATACCTCTTCTGGCATGGCGAGTTTGAGCTGGCCTGTGGCACTTAAATGGACAACCGCGCAGGTTACCTGCCGAATTCACTTAAACCGAAACGCGCCAAGGAGCCATTACCGTGATTGATACATTCGGTTTGATTAAGGATCGCCTCGACCAGTCCCCTCACCTCTTGCGTCTTGGCCGATTGTTTTCCGAGACCGTGCTGATCGAAGTCGGCAAGGACGAATATTACCTGACCTTCGACAAGGGGCATCTTGTATCGGTCGTGCAAGGCCCCAGCCGCAAAACCCCGTGGTGCTTCGCCCTGCGCACGGATGCCACAGCCTTAACGAAGTTCTGGGAACCGCTTCCAGAGCCGGGGTTTCACGACATTTTCGGGCTAGTCAAGATCGGTCGCGGACGCGTCGATGGCGACATCCTGAGCCTCGTGAAGAACTTGCGTTTCTTCAAGGAAATCATGGCAATACCACGCACCCAGAAGGAAGTTGCGCAATGACGATCGAAGCAATCACCGGACGCTATTTGACGGTCGACGTACAGGGCGTTTCTCAACGCATCTATTTCGAAGAAGCCGGACAGGGACGCCCCGTCTTGTGCTTGCACACGGCCGGGGCCGACACCCGTCAATGGCGCCACCTGATGAACGATGCCGAAATTACGGCCGCACACCGCATCATCGCGTTCGACATGCCATGGCATGGCAAATCCCTACCGCCGGAAGGGTTCGAAACACAGGAATACCTGCTGACGACCGAAGCCTATATCGACACGGTTCTGGCTGTGATCGATCGCCTTGGCCTCGACAAACCGATCTTGGCTGGTTGCTCGATGGGCGGACGGATCGCGCTGCAACTGGCGGCACAGTATTCGGACCATTTTGCGGGGTTCATCGCGATTGAGGCCTCGGATTTCCAACCGGCGTGGTATGACATCGACTGGTTCCACCGTCCCGATGCACACGGCGGCGAGATGGGCGCGGCGCTGGTCTCGGCCAATATCTCGCCCTACGCTCCAAATGCCGAACGCTGGAACACCATGTGGATGTTTATGCAAAGCGGCCCGGGCGTGTTCCGCGGTGATCTGAGCTTTTACACCCGGGACGACAGCTTGATCCCGCGCTTGCCCGATATCGACACGGAAAAAACACCGGTTCATATCATCGTCGGGGCTTATGACCTGACCTGCACGCCCGAAGACGCGGAACGCACGGCCAATGCCATACCGGGCGCGACGCTCGCGGTCATGGACGAGCTGGGGCATTTCCCGATGAGCGAACACCCCGAAGGCTTCCGCCCCTTCTTTGTGGATGCCCTGGCCAAGATGCCTTGATCGCCTGCAAAGTGCACAACACCCAAAAGGTACTTCCCAAATGACCAGTCCCTGCATCATTTGTGTTGCCATCACCGGCAGCCTGCCCCGCAAGGCCGATAACCCGGCCGTACCGATCACCGTTTCCGAACAGGTCGAGTCGACCCAAGCAGCCTTTGAATCAGGCGCAAGTATTGTCCATGCTCATGTAAGAAACGACGACGAAACCCCGTCATCAGACCCCGAGAAATTCGCGCTTTTGAAAGAGGGGATTGAACGCCATTGCCCCGGAATGATTATCCAGTTTTCGACAGGCGGGCGGTCGGGGGCGGGAAAGTCTCGCGGGGGAATGCTGCCATTGATGCCCGATATGGCGTCTTTGTCGGTGGGCTCCAATAACTTCCCAAGTCGCGTCTACGAGAACCCACCCGAATTGGTAGACTGGCTTGCCGGTGAAATGCAGACATACGGGATCAAACCCGAGATCGAAGCCTTTGATCTCAGCCACATTCTGAAAGCGGCGCAGATGACCGCCGATGGCCAGCTTTCATCGCCTCCCTATGTCCAGTTTGTCATGGGTGTAAAAAACGCGATGCCCGTGGATAGGGAAGTTTTCGATTTCTATGTCCATACAGTGAAGCGGCTATTTGGTACAGAAGCACCTTGGTGTGCCGCTGGAATTGGCGCGAACCAGAGCGTTTTGAACGAGTGGGCGATCGCTGCTGGTGGACATGCGCGCACAGGTCTTGAGGATAACATCAGGCTCGACCGAAGTACCCTAGCCCCATCCAACGCGGCGCTCGTCGCTCAAACCGCGCAGATCTGCGATCGTCACGAGAGACCCGTCGCAACATGGCAGGAAGCCAGGCTGCTCTTGGGATTGGCGCGCGGAGTGAACCGCCGGACATAGCCGAGCCAAGTTCACCCGCATTCTCCGATACCCTGCCCTGCCCCAAACCGAAATCGCCGCAAGGCTTTTCGACGGAACAATGATTGGCCCGGGCCAACCGCCCGATCCAGTTCGAGAGAAGCTCGTCGGATACCAGCCGCGGTCGACGCGGCAATGTGTTAACAATCATCCGAACACCGCGATGGGTTGGCGCGGAATGAGTGTTGTCACATTAACTGTCTAAAATTGCTGGAGACGCGGGAGGCGGACGCCACCGGCCGACGAGACCGACAGCGAACCTATAGCGACGCGGCCCTTCAGGCCTGCCGGACCCTCAACCTGTTGTTCGGCCTGGGCTTGAGTCAGAGACGGGGTTCGTGGAAAGTGTGCTGAAGCGCGTTGGACTGGGTTGGTCGGTGCCGAACTTCAACACCTTGTGCCGACATGCCGAGGGTTGGTGTCATTAATCCGACGAAAGTCGACCGGATCGCACTGGAAAAGGCCGCAGTCATTGTCGGTCTCTTGATCTAGACGGAGGCGATGGTCGCGAGCAAACCTGAAAAGGCTGCGGGTGACAGCCGAATGGCAACTTGGACGGCATGATGCAGGCGGCTGCGTACTGAGCGCTCTGGACTCGAGAAGGGTAATCATACTCGCAATAGAAAGGAGCACCGATCAATTCTGCAGAAGAATTTGCAAAGAGGAGAAACTGAAATGTCCAAAGGTTACAAACGACGCTGAAACCGGAAAAAGAAAAAGAAAAGGTCGTCGCAACAGCTGACTTCACGAAGGGCAAGACCTTGACCAATCTTGGCGAGCACAAGAAGAAATGACCGCTTGTGGAAATCCCATGCGATGAGCTTAGCTGACTTGTAGCTTGCTTTGCCTAAGTCAAATCTTCTTCACCGTGAACACTATCTCTTCTCGGACTGAGGGACTCTGAGTGTTGCTTGGTCTGAGGATAAACAAGACCATCAAAACAAGCGCGACGTACCACGAGATTGCGCGATCGGAACATGAAAACAGGTCGCCCACCACATTCCTTAACCAAAGGAAATTACGCAAAATTCTCTACCATCCATCGCTGGATGACTCGTCAGCTTGTCGCTTTCCACATGCGATACCTCCCCTGCCCTGTCATCTCACGGATCAAGCCTTTTTCTTCCAGCCTGACCATATTGCGTTGCACAGCAGCCCGGCTCGCACCGGTCAGGGCCTCGGCCATAGGAGCCGAGGTCAAAGGCCATTCCGTGAGAACTTTGCATAGTGCTACAGGTGTACGACCCGACAGGTGCGTTATCGCACTCTTCGCGCGAACGCCCCATTCTTCAATACCATCCAGATGACGCATCGCAGTCAAAATGGCGCTGTTCATGCCATCCAGCCAGCGGTCCAACCGCTCTAACGGCAAGCCGGAGGCACGCAACCCCCCTGCTCCACCCATGGCCAGCGGTGAAAAGATGGCACCGCTTCCGTCGCTGGCCGCGATCCTGGCAGCTGTGACGGCCGCTTCGATCTGGTCGCCGTGTTGACCGAGACCCGCCATGCTCCAAAGGTGATACCCCATACAAGCGCGTGTAATTGGGTGCAGATCGGAAGCTGCCGTCATCACAGCTAGCCATCCGCCAGCGCGATCTTCGAAACGCTCGGCGTTGTCCTCGATGTTCTCGGGATCGCGGCGGTCAAGAAACGCTGCAAGATCGACCTTCGGGCCGGGACCACCTGTCAGGCGACGAACAGCCCACCCAATTCGGGCCAGCGCTTCCGGATCATCCTGCGCGCCAGACAATCGCATTGATATCCAAAGAGCGAGGCGGTCAGAACTCACCCGATCCCCTGCAAGCCAGCTGAGGTCTGCCGCCTCGATCAGTGCCAGTCTGTGTCGCCAGCCATTCGGGCCACGCAGCAGCCGGTCATCCAGCGCACCCAGGCGTCCGGCCACCCTTGCCAGTCGCGCAGCGAGAGCCCCCTCTGCCTTCGCCCAATCGCCGATGACCGCGGTATCAGGCGATTCCGCCCGTGGGCCAGGAGACAAATCATCCGGTTCTTCTTCGAGCGGCCCGGGCAGAAACCAGAGGTCTTCTTCGTGAGCCTCCTCATCCCCCTCGGTAGTGATAAGGGGGTCATCGAAATTTTCATGAAAAGTAGATGCTTGCGGTTTCATATGTGCAAAATACGAATATTATGCAGATTACCCAAGCGATTTTGCGACCATTCTCCATGCTCTTTATATAGTGTGCGCACGCGACTACCGGCGGAACCTCTCAGATCGCGCACAGCGCAAGGAAACCAAGGGTTTTTGGACGAGCACGACGAGAGAGCACCTACTTGCATTCGTTTACAAACGGTCGTTTAGTAGCGATAGATAGAACTGCAAAATGACTGTTTTGATGCCATTGATAGGCTACGCGCGCGTTTCGACCGAGGATCAAACCCCCCTGCCCCAGTCGCAGGCCCTGAAATCCGCAGGTTGCGCCAAGATCCATGAAGAACAGGCCTCGGGCGGCAATCGTGCGCGGCCGGTGCTGGCGCGGGTGTTGGAGCGCATCGGCAAAGGCGACACGCTGGTGGTCGTGCGGATCGACCGCCTTGCGCGATCCCTGTCGCATCTGCTGGAGGTGATCGAGCGGCTGGAGGCCAAGGGCGCGTACTTTCGTTCCATTCAGGACCCCATCGACACCGGATCCCCGCAGGGCAAGTTCACGTTGCAAGTGCTGGGGGCCGCGGCCGAGTTCGAACGCGCCCTGATCCGGGAACGCACCAAGGCCGGCCTCGCCAGCGCGCGCACAAAGGGCCGCGTGGGCGGGAACCCTGGGCTGCGGGCCAAAGACCCTGCCGCTCTTCGTAAGGTACGGCTGGCAAGACAGGACGGCTACATGGAGCGCCTGAACGAGACGGCACAAGACTGGGTGCCCCATGTGCGCCGGTTGCGCCCCGACTTGGCCTGGGAAGACGTGTTGCGCATCATCAACGGCCCCTTGCCCGAGGCGCGTCGCTGGACCCAAAGCCGTCTCTTACGCGCTGTGAAGGCTTATGTCCGCGACGGCTTCCTGCCTGCCGAGGTGCTGGCCCGCGCCGGCCGCCGCGAAACCGATGACCGCTTGCCCGCCATTATTGCTGGCATCAAGGGCGCAGATCCTGACATCACGCTTCAAGCGATCTGTGAACGGCTGGAATCTATGCGCGAACGCACGCCCCGTGGCCGAACGAGATGGCAGCCCTCATCGGTCAAGATGCTGTTGGAGCGAGCCGAGAGTCTGAGAATGATTTAAGAGACTCAGATTCGTTCTTTGGAAGCAAAACCGCCTATGTGAATCGGGTACATCTTGCGTTTAAGAGATGGCAGCGACACAAGCACTTGACGCGCTGGATCCACGAAATAAGATAAGTCATTGTAAATAATTGATTTCACCGGATACCGGCCCACCATTTGAAAAAATCCTTGCCTGCCAAACGCTTTCCTGACATTTTTGCGGAAGAACGCTAACCATCAGTTTCCGGCGGTTTTGCGTTCCTTCTCAAGATAGACCCGGAAGACGGGCGGCGGGACGGGCATGAACGAGCAGCGGATCAGAATGGATCAAAAGATCCAAACGATGGCGACACGTCTAAGCAAATCGCTTGATGTGAATATGCGCAAGTCGTTTCTACCTGATGAACGAAAGGCTCTCAGACGCTTCTCATCCACGGAAGTTGCCCAGATCCTCGGGGTAAGCCAAGATTTTTTGCGGAAAATGTTTTTCGAGGATAAGCTCGATCTCGGTGAAATCGAGACAGACGCCCGCGGCCGCAGGTTCTACACTGCAGAGCAAATCGATATAGCGCGCCACGAAATAGCCCGGTCAAGCACCAAGTTCCAGCATATCGTTCCTCGTCGTCGGGATGGGGAGCATATCCAGATCATTTCGATCGCCAACTTCAAAGGGGGCGCCGGGAAGACGACAACGGCGATCCATCTGGCCCAAAAGCTTGCCCTTGATGGTTATCGAGTTCTGGCAATCGATCTCGACCCACAAGCCTCAATGACCACCATGTTCGGTTTCCGGCCGGAAATCGACTTTCCTGAGGCCGGAACGGTGTACGATGCTCTTCGGTACGAGGACCCTATCCCATTTAGAGACGTTGTGCGCAAAACGTATTTCCACAACCTCGATCTAGCCGCGGCCGGCTTGTTGCTCTCTGAGTTCGAGACCGAAACCGCACACGCCCTTCGAAACAATATCAGGCCGCCGTTCTATCAGCGGCTTGCCCTTTGCATTAATGAAGTCGAGACAGACTACGACATTGTCGTCATCGACTGCCCACCGCAACTCGGGTTTACCACACTATCGGCTTTGGTAGCGTCGACATCCCTAGTCGTCACTGTCATTCCAAGCATGCTTGACGTCGCCTCGATGGCCCAATTCCTGCAGCTCACATCCAGCCTCATGGCAACAATTGCTGATGTGGGCGCATCGCCCGACTGGGACTTCATGAGATTTCTAATCACTCGTTTCGAGCCCAATGACGGCCCCCAAACCCAGATGGCGGCATTCCTGCGGACCATGTTCACGGATGACGTTCTTACTCAGCCTTTCCTGAAATCCTCCGCAGTCTCTGACGCTGGGCTCACGCAACAGACACTGTTCGAGATCGCCAGAACGGATTTTCATCGCCAGACGTACGATCGGGCTATCGAGTCCATCAACGGGGTTGTGGCGGAAGTCGAAGGGCTCATCAAAACGGCATGGGGGCGTAAGTAATGGCCCGCAAAGTCACATTCGACATTCCCGAGGATGAAGAAAAGCAGCAGAGCTCGTCGATTTCTCCGACTCGAACCCAGTCACGAGCCCCTGCCCTTTCGGGAATGGCCCGTTCTCTTCAGGATGCGGCACAATCTTCAATTCAAGAAATCAGTACCGACCTTATTGATGATTCCGAGTTCCAGGATCGTCTGGCCCTGGATGACGAAGATGACATCAGGGAACTGGCTGAAAGCATTGACAAGCAGGGACAGCTTATCCCGATACTTCTGAGCCCCGAAGGGGGGCGGTACAGGATCATCTATGGGCGCAGGCGATTAGCGGCCCTTCGACTTATTGGAAAGCCCGCAAAGGCTCTCATCAGAGGCTTGGATGAGGATCAAGCGATTCTTGCACAAGGCCAAGAGAACAGCTTCCGCAAAGACCTCAGCTGGATCGAGAAAGCCCTGTTTGCACGTTCTCTCATAGAGTCCGGCAAGGATGAGGGACTGGTCTGTGACGCCCTCAACATCGATCAGAAAGCCAGGAAAGCCGGTGACAAGCTCACGGGACTTGCTCGCATGAAACAAGTCACTTCCTGTATTCCGACTGAACTCATCCAAAAGATCGGGGCGGCACCCGGGGTTGGACGGGATCGTTGGTATGCTGCCGCAAAGTCTTATGAGAGCCTTGGCTTCTCTGGAGATAAAGGGTTTCCGGCCGGAAACCGAGAATTCCATGATGCTCTCATGGAATCCAGAGGTTCAGGCAAGACCTCCGACGAACGCTTTGCGATCTTCGAAGGGCTCCTGAAACAGCACAAGCCCCCTGCCCCATCGGCAATCAAGACAAAACTCGGGATGGTGAAGGTCACCAAAAGAAACGTGATCATCACCGTCAAGAACGGAGATGACGGGCTTCATAAGTGGATCTCTGAGAATCCAGAGGCCGCTCTTCTCGCGTTGGCGAACGCGAAGGCCGCTGGTCCAGGGCAGATCATTACCCCAGAGAAAATGGAACCCATAGGTAACCCAGTCTCCGGCAGGGATCAGGATCTTGATGGTCCTGACATAGACGATAACGAAAACTGAGCAGAAAGGAGGACAGGCCAGAAAAGGAAAGACCCCCCGAAAGCAGTGCTTCCGAAGGGCCTCGATTAGCTTAGACACCTGATTGATACCCCGAAGCCGAATCGTTTTCAACACCGTTCGCGGTGAACGGGGAAGCTTTTTCAGCCGACATCATCATGAGACAGGTATTTTCTCACACACCCGCCTTGGCGGAACGATCTTCTGTACCCGGTACGAATCCGTACAGGGTCATCGAGCCGATCCGAGCGCTTCGCAAAGAACTCGGTCTGACACCAAATGACCTAGTAACACTGCAGGCCTTGATCAGCTTCATGCCGAAGAAGGCTGGACAAACAGCTCCAATGACTATCGTCTTTCCCTCAAACGCATCATTGTCTGAGAGAACGAACGGCCTGAACGAGAGAACGATTCGACGGTGTATCGGACACCTCGTGGATGCCGGGCTGATCCAGCGCAGGGATAGCGCAACCCGCAAACGGTTCCCTCTTCGCTACGGTGGATTGATCAGAGATGCCTTTGGCTTCGATCTGCAGCCAATGTATGATCGGGAAAGAGAGCTCACCGAACACGCAGAACAGCTTGTGGGCGATCAGGAAAAGTTACGGTCACTCAAGGCGGAGGCACTGGCTCTTCGTGTCGAGGCTTTGCGCCAAGCAAAGGATGTTGAGACTGTCTCATTTCTCCAGAACGTACGAAACATCCTACGCCGTGCAACTCTCAAAGCCGACGAGATCATAGAGCTTATCAAGAGGCTGGCAGAGTTGGTCGGAGCGACCATCAGAGAGTTTCCGGCCGGAAACCATGATGCTCAGGAAACAATGCCCGACCAAATGTCCGGCGACGACGGACAAAATGTCCGGCACGTAGAACCCACAAGATTGAATATAAAAAAGGATAGAGCAGATGCGCACAGCACCTCTGGTTTTCAGGAGCGCCGAGATCCAACAATTATGGCTTGGACGGACCTGAAAAACGTGTCGGACTTCTTCCCGCATGAACCAAGAGATCATCAATCAGTTCTCGAAATATTGGCCGATGTCGGAAAATTGCTACGAATAGAACAAGGCAGGATCATGAAACACCTTAGAGACCGAGGTCCAGGGCAGCTCCTTATTGCACTCGACGAATTAATTTTGAGAGCCAGCACAGGACAGGTGAAAAACAACAACGCCTACCTCGACGCTATGATGAGGCAAGGAAACTGATGCTCTTGCCAAATAAACTCGACCGGCTGGTGAGTATGCATAGCCATCGAAGATCAAGAGACAAATGCGGCACACTTCAAACCATACGATCATCAAGAAGAAGAATGTTGGTTTGAAGGTGAACACAGATCACCCGCGTCAGGTGCAGGTCTGAGATGTGACCAACTTATCGTGGAACAAGAAGCCATTCCAGGTTTGCTAGATGTTCACAGACGCCTCGGCCCAGGTGGCCAACCTTACCGCCGTCTTTGTCTGTGTTAATGCTCATAACGCTGAGGGTGGCACAATGCTGCTCGATTGGCTGGTGACGGATGAAGAAGCGACCCATATCAAACTACTCTCCGAGTATCAGGCCTTGGAAAAAGAGTACGCTAGACAAGATGAACCCCCCCCGAGATCGATACGCAGCTTGGCGTGTTGGAAGCAGAGGTCCAAAAGATCGAGATCCGGCCGATAGCCTTCAATCCGACGGACATCGGGCGGGCAGGGGCCTTCGTCATGTTTGACCGCTACGGCGCGCTGGCAGTCTCTCGCGGCTATGACCACCTGACCTCAGACGAGTCCATCGAGAACGGCAACACCGCCTATGAGTACACCTACACTGAGACTGTGCAGCGGTTCGGATGAAACATGGGAAGGCTCAACCCATCTCTTGCAGAATATCCAGAATGTATGTATATTCTGCACAAATGGAGACCCAGAGCATGCATGAGCTTCCCGAGTTCAAGGCGGCCGACCTGACGCGGCACACAAGTGACCTGTTCGATGCGGCCATTCGGTCGCCGATCGCGATCACCAAGCATCGCAAACCCAAATTCGTGCTGATGAGCATGGATCAGTACCAGCAGCTCACCCGGGGGGCCACGCAGCAGGCTCATATGATTGACGAGATGCCCGAGGATCTCAAGGCGCTGATGATTGAAGGGCTCGAGCGGGACTTGACGCAGGCTGATGACTAAGCCGAGTGCTGGAGAGGTGTTCCGCTATCCGTTCCTGTGGAAACGCGAACAGATGGCGGGCGAGACAGAGGGCCGCAAGACACGGCCTGTCTGCATCGCCGTCACTGTCGCCAAGTCCGATACAGAGACCGTGGTGTTCATCCTGCCGATCACGACGCAGCCGCCTTTGCCCTCGCGCAAGTTTATCGAGGTACCACAGATCGAGTCGCAGCGCGTAGGGTTGGAGACCCATGTCCGCAAATGGGTCATGCTGGACGAGATCAACACCGATGTTCTGGAGCGGTCCTATGTCTGGGAGGACCGCACGCCCATCGGCACGTTGAGTTCCGTCTTCACATCCAAGATCCAGTCCAGCCTGATCGCGCTTGCCAGATCGGGTGGGGCATCCGTTGTCGATCGGCTGAAGTAGTCTCGATCACCGCAGGGTCAGCCCAGCTTCACTTGTTCCCGTCGATCCACTTCGACATCAGCCCCTTGTCGCGGAAACACTCGTCCGGCACGGCGCGGCGTTTGATGCGGGCGAGGCGCTCGGCAAAGGCGACCTGCTTCGAGGTCGGGCGGCTGTCCTGCGTGCCCGGCTTCAGCTTGGCCTGTGCGTCGATCCAGGCGCTCAAGGAGCGCCGATCTTGCTGAACCTCCCACGGCAGAAGCGTCTGGTTGCGAAGGGCCAGTGCGCGCGCATAGGCGATCTGCTTGGGCGTCGTGGGCAGGGCGTAAGTGGTGCTTTCCATCGGGGACCCCCTTCTTAGCGTGGTTCTTAAAATAGAACATAACAGGAACAAAATCAAGCCACCTGCGGAAATCATGGGGTTTGAGAGGAAGAGGAGGGCCGGGGAAGGTCAGGCCTTTGGGGTACCCGAAAGAGGGTGTCCGGGCCTGATCCTGTTCCTCATTGGGGTCTGATGCCGGAAAGTGCAGGATCCTGCGTTCTCATGAGCTTCGCATTTAACAATCTCCGGCATCAGATCCCTAAAGAGTGAAAGTGTCCTTCGGGTTTTGTGACTGACGTATGAGGGCCTTTGGGGTCCCTCGGATGGGTCCGGGCCGGGTTCCGGTCTGTCTTTCCTGATGAAGGGCATTCCAATGCAAACAGGTGTCTTGCGCGTGTTGCGCGCGACCGCTGCCTAGTGGTGGCGACACAAGGAACTACGCCGAACCGGCCAGACGGGGCAGGCACAACGGCTCGAGCGCGAGACTGTCCTGCGTGAGCTTGGCTATCTGAAGCAGGCGGCGTTATTGCCAAACGCGCATGTGATCTGCGGAGAGGGCGGGACATTCATCCACCTCGGCTTGACCACCGTGTCGAGTTTCGCGCTGATCGAGCGCTTTCCCTTGGCCGCCCTCGCGGTCGCACGTGGCACGCCGTTCATCGATATCCGACCCGTCACCGATGTCATCGCCTTCGCGAACCTGCCGCGGGTGGCGCGGGACGGATCGGACGACTCTGAACCTTCGGGTCCCGGCAAGTCCGTGTCGCTGACCACCTACATCGACATGGTCGAAGCCCTCGGTGCCAGGATCGCCAACGATCCGCGCCCTCGCCAGTCAACCTGATCACCACTCCCTCTCACCAAAACTCGAAAAGGAGGCCAGCCATGGCCCGATCCCGTACGCCCAAATTCGATGCCTCAGAGGTCATCACGAACGAAATCATCCGCATCATCGAGCGCGGCGTCCTGCCGTGGCGCAAGCCATGGACCGCAGGTGGCAGCTGTCGCCCCCTGCGCGTGGGCGGGGAACCCTACCAGGGAGTGAACAACTTCCTGCTGACGATGCGGACCGTGATGGCGGGCCACAGCTCTCCCTTCTGGATGACGCTGCCGCAAGCCAATGCGTTGGATGCAAAGGTGCGCAAGGGCGAGAAGTCTTCTGTCGTTGTTTATTACGGCCAAAGCCGGAAAGACGCCGGCGGCGAGGATGACTGCAGCGATGGTGATGATCGCTCCGAGGAAGCCCGCATCTTCCGCTTCCAGAAATCCTACCGCGTGTTCAATGCCTGTCAGATCGAGGGTCTGCCCGAAAGCTTCTTCCCCGACCCGGAGCCAGCGCCCGACCATCCGCCGTCCGAGCACATCCCGCACATGCAGGCGTTTTTCGATGCCATCGACATCACAACCGTCTTCACGGGCACGGAGGCGTACTATTTGCCGCCCGTGGACAAGGTCTACATGCCATCCATCACGCGGTTCCAGGACCCGCGCAATTTCTACGGGGTCTGGGCGCATGAGCTGGCCCATGCCACGAAAGCCCCGCATCGGCTGAACCGCGATTTCGGGTTCTCGAAGTTCGGCAACACCTCTTACGCACGCGAGGAGATCGTCGCGGAATTGACCTCGGTGTTCTTGGGTCAAACGCTTGGCTTCACGGCGCATACGCTCGAGATGAATGCCGCCTATCTCCACAACTGGTTGCGCGTTCTTCGGTCGGACAAGGGTGCGATCTTCAAGCACGCCGCAGATGCGCAGCGCGCCTGCGACTATCTGATCGCCAGATCGGAGACGGGCAGGGCAGGGCGCAGTGCCGAGGCCGCCTGACCACACAGAGAACGGAGACTCGCATGTCACGCAAGGAACCCAAGACGCTGCGGGTGGCCTGCTTCGAAGACGGCCGCCGCAAGATAATCACCTTCAAGCGCGGTGCCTATTGGTGGAGCCCGTCCGAGGGCGCTTATCCGCTCTCGGCGGCACTTGAGAGCATAAAGGAACAGGGCGGCTGGATCGAAACCATCCCCAACCCGAACTACAGAGCCAGAGGGCTGTTCGGATAAGGCGCTTTCGGCCTCGATTCATCCGCCAAGAGGAAAAGAAAAAGCGGGCTTTGAGAAGGGTGTTTCAACTTCTCAAAGGAGATCCCCATGTCCATGACCGTTCAACCCCAGCCAGACCGTCCGGATCCGACGGTGATCGCGGCGCAGAACGACGCGTTTCGCAAGCTCGCATGCCTTGGAGTGCCGCCCGCGCAGCCCATCCAGGGCCGGATGCATGTCACCCGCTCGCTTATGGAGGCCGGCGATGGCTTCATGGCCGAGGCGGTCAAGGCAACCGGTGAGTTTGCCACGTTCGAGCCTGAGAATGATCCCGAGGGCTGGCACGATTTCGGGGCGGTCGAGATCCGGGGAGAGACCGTGTTCTGGAAGATCGATCTCTATGAAGCAGACTCGGACTTCCGCTATGGGGCTGAGACCCCGGACAATCCTGCCACCACCATGCGCGTGCTGACCATCATGCTGGCGCGCGACTGGTAGAAGGGCAGGGGACTCCTCCCCCTGACATCTGAGACGATGAAGGCCCGCTGCCCCTCAAAGGGAGAGTGGGCCTTTTGTCGTGGTGATCCCTGAAGCCGGGGATTGGTCACGCGCGTGAAGGCGCGGGCCACACCTCACCCACCTGGAAGGATATCCCATGACCACAAGTTTTACCCCGCTCACCGTCGCGATTGGCGATCTGACAGCACACCCCGCCAATGTGCGCAGTAACTCTCCAGAAACCTATGACCCCGAGAACATCGCGCATCTGAAGGCCAGCATCGCTTTGCTGGGCCTGCTCCAGCCGCTCTTGGTCCAGAAGCTCGACGGCAAGTACGCAGTGCTGGCCGGTGGCCGACGCCATGCAGCGCTGAAGGAGCTGATCGCCGACAAGGCCACCAAGGGGTTCACGGCGAAGACCAAGGTGGACTGCCGCCTCGTGCCGGAAGACTGCGACGTCACCACGGCACTGTCGCTCGCCGAGAACATCACCCAGGCACCGATGAATGCCATCGACGAGTTCGAGGCCTTCGCCCGGATGATGGAGGTCGACGGCCAGACGCCCGAGACCATCGCAAAGACCTTCGGCACCACGGTGGCCGCCGTGAAAGGCCGGTTGCGCTATGGCCTGATCCACCCCGACATCCGCGCCGCGGCCCGGGGCAAGGTGATCACGCTCGACACGATGAAGGCCTTCGCCGAGCATCCGAGCCAGGAGGCGCAGCGCGAGGTCTTCGAGGCGCTCACGAAGGACGGCGGCTATCTGCAGGCCTACACCGTCCGGCAGGCGCTCAAATCACGCGGTGTGCAGGTCAGCGACGATATCGGAGCCTTCGTGCGCAAGGAGTACGAGGCCCGCGGCGGCGCCGTCGCGGCTGACCTTCTGGAAGAGTATTCCGTGCTTGAGGATGCGGCACTGGTCGAGAGAATCCTGCTCGAGAAGCTCGGTGCCGCCGCCGAAGAGGCCCGTATGAGTCTGGGCTTTGCTTGGGCCGATGCGATGGTCCGCTATGATTACACGACCATGGCAGACTACGGCCGCGTCTATCCCGGGCCGATCGAGCCGGATGAGGCTGCCCAGAAGCGCGTGGATGAGATCACCGCCGAACTTGAGAAACTGCAACTCGAGATGGAGGATGAAGGGCTCGAGGAGGACGCGTACAATGCC